>Ga0247757_10000151_pt1 | contig 57528 bp, 64 predicted proteins | sample UWRJL126311R4_FD_180929 | JGI IMG/M metagenome (GOLD analysis project Ga0247757, IMG submission 180929) | Plant litter microbial communities from Arlington Agricultural Research Station in Wisconsin, United States - UWRJ-L126-311R-4 | ecosystem: Environmental > Terrestrial > Plant litter >... | reverse complement strand
AAAAAGGGGGTTTCGGAGGACGAGGATCGGGGAGGAGGGGGAGTCTTGTAGGGGGTGGTGTTGAAAGAGGTAGATTTCTTCTTTTGTGATGACAAGGAAAGGGGTGCGTGGGCTGCGGGGATAGGAGGTATGGAGGGTGAGGTGCAAGGGGTGGATAGCACAGTAAGGGTTTTTGGGAGGGGGCTGAGGGTGCGCGCGGGGCGGGGATGTTGGGAGGAAGGTGGCGTAGGTCGGGCTGGGGGAGAGGTCTTCCGAGGTGCCTTGGCTAGTATCGGTGTCGGTGTCGGAATCGATTTGGAGGTGGTTGGTTGGCAAGATGACAGAGGAGTGAGTGCTCGCTTCTGGAACGAAAAGAGAGCTTTCTTCGTCTTGGGACTGCAGTTGGTATTGAGGTGTGACTGGTGGGATTGGAGACTCGAGTTCTTGCAGTTGTTGCTGCTGCTGTCCAGTTTGCAGAGGCGTGCCTTGTTCGCTATCTGATGACCATGGTATCGTCTCTTCCATTTCCTCTTCCTCATTTGACACAGAATCGAGCTCAGACTCATCATCTATGAAAGCCATAACATCTTCTGTACTAGAAAACAGAGGCTGCGGTTCGGGCACCAGCGCCGTTTTGAACCCAAATGGGAGCGCATCCGTAATGTCCCAAAAGCGTTGCTCACCCATACTGGAAATGAAACCAGGACCACCTATCTCTTCTAATGAGCTGACCTGGTGGCAGTGCCTCGGGTCGACCAGAACGGATGCCCACGCTGCGTGTGGCACCGATGTCCTGTTACGACACTGGCATATGGCGGGTGCTTCCGACATGCGTCGAGTGCTCACACAATAACCCACGCGGATGGTTCGCACAGGTGCTCCTGGATTACTGAGATCCCAGACGTGAGTAGCACCATCGATGGAACTGCTGAAAAGCCATCGGCCATCAGGGTCCGCTCCGGTGTTATCAAATGTTATATAAGGAATATTTGTTTGTCCCTTTGAGAAAAAAATTAGCTTTAACAAAAGCTTTGGAACGCAAGTGAGTATACAAATGTTCTGACCTTGGCTTACCTCTAAGGTAATAAAGTAGTCTTTCTTCCGTGTAAAGGGATACTGGTGCACAACATCTGGCCCATCGTCCGAGATCTCATCTCCGCCTGATTTTTCAAACTCTGACTGCGAATCTGGCTTCTTTTCTGATAGTCCATAGACTACCACCCGAATTTGGTGCGTATTCGAGCTAACGGCTATCAGGCGGGCTGCCTGGTGCACAGCCAAACCCCAAGCACTTGCTCCTACATTGAAGTGAAGAAATGGGAGTGGTGGAGGAACCGGCTCATTAACCATACCCTTCCTCTCAGCCCGCACACGTTCGATGGAGTTGTAAATGTGCGGGACATTGTATCCAATGACATCACCGTCGTCGCACGTTACTAGAACAATCTCCAGATTACCGAGGAATTCGATATGCAAGCGAGTAATGGAATGTGGATCCATATAATCGATACCCATTGGTACATCATAAGGAATGGTTCGGAGAGGTGTTTTTAATACTAGGTCTGGCTTTCGAGCGAGGCGTTGGTTGGGAAAGCAAGGTTCGTATACATGGATGTCGGTGTTGCAGGCAACAAAGTAGAGGTTGTATGCGTGGGAAAGAGCCGTGAGATTACATCTCCACAGTTTCATGTCCAGTCCTTCGGAACGTGGAAACTATATTGATATCAGTACAAACCATTCTGTGCCCACAAGAGAGAGACGCCTCCGGCCGGTCGAGGTCTTCTCAACGTGGCGCTTTCTGAACATATTCAAGCCGTTTTGTTCTGTTTTGACTGAGGTGATCCCATCAGATGCCTCGCTTACGACTGAGCGGAGGTAGTCTCGGCTTCTATCATGAACATGAGTCCCAGGAAGGTAACCCACTTCAATATTCAACAACACCCAGCTGACCCTTCCCGTTTTCAAATAGTAGATTCTCCCGGTAAGAAACTCTGTTGTAAGAAGTCCAGACTCCAAAACATCGGAGATGTTCTCGAAAGAGTAAGCGCCACGTCGAGAAAAGCGCGTCCGACCGGCATGCAGTAGGCAGGATTCCTAGAGGCGAACCGCAACGAAAGCGGCAACATGGCTGACTTACCCATGCACTCTCCACGCTCGTCGCGACGCATGAAATCGGACTGTCCATCTCTTCCATACTCAGTCACCGCATAGCACTGGCGAGCATGCGTACGTGAAATTCTCCAAGGCTGATACGATGTCGTTCGCGGAACGAAGTTGTGTCGAAGGCTAATGCTGGCTCCACACAAATATGCAAGTTCAGGGTACAAGCCGCGCACGGACCGTTCTCTTTCGCGGGGAAAGCTTGAGCTCAGACGTTCTCCTCAGGAATCCTAGCAGGCAAATGAATTGAAAGCTGCCTTTGAAGGGACTTTTAACGAACGTTAAGCTCCAGAGGTGCATACTCAAGCTGCAATAGACATGGAATGGTGACTCGTGTGGGGTGACGTCATGCCTCGTCCACGATGCACCCAGCGAGCATAGCAACTGGCCTATTCACTTTGTTCCCCTCATGCCGCAGCCCATGCAAAATTACAGACTAGACTAATTTCTCCGCTTTCCTTATCCACACTCTTTACTTCCGAACACATAACACCAAAAGATCAAACACCCATGTTTCTACACTTCGGCATTGAAGTAAGTCGCACATTCGCAGTAGCGCCCAGTAGATCCGTCCAAATACCAAACCCCGGATACTGATGCGCATGATGTCCAGAGCAGGCTGACTCCACTGACTCCGTCGCATAACCCAGAACCCTCGCTAAGCCATACCGCCCGATAGATTTTTCCCTTCAAACTCCCTATTATGTACGCGTTTCCAACTTGTAGCTCAGAAGCAAACCGCTGTCACTGCGCCTAGTAAACTTTCCTAAACACGTTACAACTTCCACTTGTGGCCCTGCTCTCGCAGTTCACTATGCACCTACTCTACCCACTCCACTGTATAACCCTTACCCTGCTAATCCATCTCCTCCCCTTCCTCCTACCCCGGTCAAAAAAAAGTAGTCAGCAGTAACATCTCTCATGTACCGCTCTAGGAGTATGCATACCCCTCGCCTCCATAGCAATAGTGACAAACTCAGGAAAATAGCCTTAAAGGAAAGTATGCGTCGGAAGCTTCACGTTGTTCAACATCACTGATCCCAAGAAGAAAACACACACCCTTCTCCGAGAAAAACAAAGATGTGATTTTTCTCAGAACCACAGCCAGCTCAACTCAGAGAGCCAAGAACATTACCACAAAAGTCTATAAATAACCCATTTCCACCGCCTCGTGGACAAGACAAAACGGGGCAAAGCTCGCGCCACAGTGGTGTGCCAAAAGAAAAGCCCCCTTTATCTGCCTCGCGATAAAGCCAGAGGTTTTCGCGGAATGAAAAAGGTTCTTGGGTGTTTGAAAAGCCTTCCCTCGAGGTGCGTAGACCAAAACAGTACATCAAGAGTGAACTCCAAATCTCCAGTCCTTTTTTTGACCGAGAAATTCCCTATATCCTGACAAACGCCGTCTAGTGTTTAGCCGTAACCTTGTCGCCTGTGAGCTTCTCAACAGCTTCCTTGGCGCTGTATAATTCGTTAGCAAAGTTCTTTTTTAAAAGAAATCGGGGTAAGGACGTACACATCACCCAAAGCAACCATGCAGACCGTCTGCCAAACGCCGAGTCCAATACGAGGAGTAACGCCGCGGTACAAACCCTTCAATCCATTATTCTGGTAAATGTATTTCGCGGCCTTTCCGACCGTCAGGTTCTTGGGACGGTTGGGGTCCACCGTCTTGGACTGCATCTCTACACGGATGACCTCAATGGGCTGGTTCCATGCAGAGAGGCCACCACCCAGAGCAGAGGCGGTGATCTTCTCGACAACGCTGAGCTTCTCGCCGCCCTCCTTGCCGGTAACCCTGCGGATACCCGTCTCGGCCACACGCGACAGACCGAAGCGCGAGCCCCAATTGGTCACCTGGCGCACAGCCACGGCGTTGACACCCTTATTGATACCGCGGATGCCCTCCTTGCGCCAGATTTCCATGAATGTCTCCATGGTGCCCGGAGGCTTCATGCCGGCAGCAGCTACCTTGTGCTTGGTGATCTCGACCGTCTTCATGCAGGTACAGAAGCCCATGGTGGCGTAGGCCTGAGCTAGACCGCCGACCATGCCGCCGCTGATACCCGCGACGAAGTTAGGGGCGCCGAACGATTTCGCATAGTACTCAGCCTCGGAGGCGACGAAGAGGAGGACGGCGCCCTTCGTAGACGCTTCGATCCAGGCCCAGGGGATGAGACCTTGGTAAACTGTGACATGCACATGTCAGAGATGGGCGTGCCGAGGTGGTTTTGGGGGGGAGGGAGAAAGGAACTCACATCCAAGAACACCTCCACGAGACCAGATGCGCCCGATGGCACCCGCAAAGCCATCAGCTCGGTTAGCGGCCATAGCTATGGAGAAGGTTAGTGACTGCACGCTTGATGTCTGTTTCTGAGGCTGCTTACTCGTCTTCACCACTTCGAGTGGCTGTCCCAGAGTGGTCACCCTACAGATACTTGTGAGCGCGCATCCTTGTACATCTGACTGTCTCACTGCAAACTTACTCGAACATGTTCAAACCAGCACCCACTGCATGTGAAAGTATCTCGTCAGCTTATCGTCCACTCAGCGGCTTCAGACCAGAGTAGCACTTACAGAGCAGGTTGCTGAATTTGACCTGCGATCAGGATTAGCCGTGTTCGCTGAGGTTTCCAGTGCATGGAATCACTTACTGGCTTCTTCTCCAGGCCCTGGGGCGCCGGAACACCAGCAACAGTAGCTGTGGATGTGCTCATCTCTGGAAGTGGTTGTCGAAAGGGGGGCCGGACCGAGGCAGAAGGGCGCGTCGTTCGCTATAGTAATTGAAGGGAGGCAAGAGTGGCGTGCGGAAGGATGCCGGGGAACGGAGATGCAGCGGAGTAGAAGAAGTACGTCGAAGGGAGAGGCCAGAAAAGATTCGGGAATGGAGTTGACCCTAGCGGCCTTGCAGCGGTCTGGGCGGTCACTGGTGCTGCTGAGCGAGGGCTGGGTGATGATCGCCAAGCTTCGGAGCTGCTCTGCCGCCTTTCTGACCGTCAATCAGTCAACCAACGGACGCCCCATGGGACAGAAGCTTTTGCCCGCGAGCTGCCTGCGCGAGGAAGAGCCGGCTTGCGCAGGCGTGTCGACCTGCTTCTCCCGCTGCGTTGCGCGCCGTCCGTCTGGCGCTCTCCCCAACAGACCCGCATGTGCACAAGTGTGTACAAAGGCGACGAAACGGCGGCTCCCCAATGCAACGACTCCGGACCTGGGCTCGACATACGGCCGCGCGCCTAAGCACCTCGCAAGAGCATCCTTCTCGAGGCCCCGGCTTTTTCCGGTCCTCGGGTTTGTCAGTCATGGTTGGCCCATTTGATTTTCTGAACGCCTCAGAGCGGGCGAGCTGATCCTCAGCTCCAATCACAGCATCTACGTACCATACGAGGGCGCGGCTCCCGCAAGTCAAATTCCCGACGTTTTGCACGTTTCCGTTCATGCTCTCTCGTGATTCGCAGACGTGTTCTGTGAGAACTTTTGAAGTATGACATTATTGAGCCTCGTCTACCGATAGTGTACTACTACAGCAAACGCATCAGATAAATGAAACTTCGATGCATGCTAATACATCAAAACCCGTGCCCAGCCTATCTTTACAACCGTATTGCAGCAAATGTTACATGGAGAAGCCTTCTCAGTCTCGAGCCATCTGTCCAATTTCTCTAATCTTTCTCTCCAAATCCACCGCATCAGCTTACAAGGTAGCGCCAACAAGCTTGGCATAAGCCTCAGTGCTGAACGACTTGGGCCTCTCAATGGGGGCACCAACGGCGCGGTCGATGATAAGCTGGGGAAGGACACCGAGGGCGCGGGACACGCCGAAGAGGACGGTGTAGTAGCCCTGCTCGGTGAGGCCGTAGTACTGGAGGAGGACACCGGAGTGAGCGTCGACGTTAGGATAGGGGTTCTTGGTCTTGCCATGCTCGGTGAGAACGCCAGGGGCGATCTTGTATACTTGACTGACAAGCTTGAACATGGGGTCATCGGGCAGGTGCTTCTGAGCGAACTCGCGCTGGGAGACGTAGCGGGGGTCGGTCTTGCGAAGGACGGCGTGGCCGTAGCCAGGAACGACCTGACCAGCCTTGAGCGTTGACCAAAGGTAGTCCTTGATGGACTGGTCGCTGAGGTCGTTGCCAATGGCCTTCTTCATCCTCTGGAGCCAGACAAGCACCTCCTGGTTGGCCCTGTAATTGATCAGTAATGTATTTAGCGTATTTTAGAGCATATGAACATACAGTCCGTGCAGAGGTCCAGCAAGGCCGTTGAGACCGGCAGCCAGGGAGAGATAAGGGGAGCTGAGAGCGCTACCGACCAAGTGGGTGGTATGGGCAGAGACGTTGCCACCCTCGTGGTCGGTGTGGATGGTAAGATACAGCCTCATGAGCTCAACGAAGTCCTTGTTCTCGGCGAATCCAAGCTGGTTGGCCAAGTTGTAAGAGTAATCCTTGTCTTTCTGAATGGCAGGAACGCGACCATCCTTGTAGACGTTGCGGTAGATCTTAGAGGCAATGGTGGGCAGCTTGGCAATGAGGTTCATGGAGTCCTCGAAGGTGTGCTCCCAGTATTGTGACTTGGGCATGCCCTTGGCATATGCCTTGGCGAAGTTCGACTCGTGCTCAAGAGCAGTGACAGCGAGAGAGAACTGAGCCATGGGGTGGAGGTCATTGGGGCAGCGGTCGATGAGCTCTTCGACGAACTTGGGCACATCGGAACGGGCAGCCCAGTCGGCAGAGAGGTCGCGGACCTGTTGCTCGGAGGGAACCTCGCCGGTCAGGAGAAGCCAGAAAAGACCTGGTATGTGTTAGCGGCTGTTGATTGGTTCCCACCAGAGGGGTGAGCTTTATACCTTCGGGGAGAGGCTCGCTGCCACCGGGAGCCTTGGGGAGGACTTCCTGGCACTCGGGAATCTATCCAAGTCAGTCAATGCATCGAATTGGATGAACAGGCACACATACGGTCTTACCGCGGAAGCGGATACCCTCCTCAGAGTCGAGCACAGATCCCTGGCGTTGTCAGCATGGGTGTCGTAAGATGCGCATTTCAAAACGACTTACCTCCCAGACGAGGGACTTGATGCCGCGAGCACCGCCATAGACTTGGTCAAGAGTAACCTCGCCGACGACCTTGCTGCCGTGTTCCCTAAGATGCGATGTCAATGCGGCGATTCAAATTTGTTGGGATTGAGGGGGTGTTTGCGTACTTGCGGAGCTTCTTGATCTTCTCAATCTCGCCGGGGAGCTTTGCGGCAAAGGTCTCCTTCAGTGACTGCAATTGAGGTCTTAGATGGTGTGCCGGTAATTAATGACAGGAGTTCATGTTGCGCACCTGGGTCTTGCCCGTGGAGTAGCTGCGGAAGCCATTGAAGGTCGCGGAGCGGAGGGGTGAGGCAGTGGGCACAGCACGGAGTGCGCGGGTGCTCATACGCAAGGAAGAGGCCATTATTGATGGAACTCGGAAGAGACCAGAGGATAGGGATGGAGATGAGAAACGGGAGAGCGGAGGAGAAAAAATTAGTATGCGCTTGGTGAGGAGCTGCGAGGGCACGAGCTTTGGCCACTAAGCGTCATACCGTACTCAACCATGAACGCCGTCACGAATCGCTTCGCCGCATTTCTCGGAGGGTGACGGGCGCTGCCCGGGCTCTCCTCCCCAATGCCGAAGCACACAATTGATGAGCTCCACCCTGCTATTAATTCACTGTGGTCGTGGGCTATATCACTTGCAGTCCTCTCCCCACAGTCTCCCCCTGGCTGCATCCTCGGAAGCTCAACATATGTAATGCTGCTTTGGAGGGGGGTAGGAAGAGCAGCTTCTGAGACGTGCCGAGAAGGAAAGCTTGATGACACTGCTCAAGATAACGACCAGATGCCTAGGCACTGGAAGGGAGGGGTCCATCAGAGAAGGAATCCTCGGATGCATAAACTCGCTACCTTGTGTCGATGCCGGCCTATCCTCCTCCCTATGTCCTATATGTACACTGTATCTACACGACATGCCGCATCGATTTCTGCGTTGCAGCATCGAGCCCTCGGCGTTTGCCACGTCGAATCGGTCTTAGGGCGTTCCATCTTCCCGGCCATCGCGATCGTTCGTTGGCTGTGGAGCTGAGAAGTAGCTTTAGTCGGTGATTCACAATTGCAGATACGTTCACCTCATAATCGAATATCGCTGGGTGAAGACAAGGTGAAGATGGAGGTGAACGTCAAAAGATTGCAGGCGACGGAGGCTGGCCGAATCCAGCAGCGGGCGCGCTCGGCTGAAAACGCCAAGACCGACCGCGGCTGCTAAATACTTTGCGACGCACGCGCGCCCAGCTCCTCCCCTCCACACTCAAAAGCTGCTCACTGGAGCGTTAAGCAGCAAAGCCAACTCCCGCCTGCGCGCTACACGCCTTTCCATTAAATCTCGCTGCGCCGTGCAGGCCGGCGACACGTACCGTCTCCACCGTGCACCTATAGGTATCAAGCTCGCTCGCTCAAGGCAGCGCGAACGTGTCACCGTAACTGCTAGCTCACCAAGATCAGTCCACGACGTGTCTGATTTTTCGACTTTGGCGCAAGCATCCTCTGTAATCTCTTTTATCTGCCGACGGATTTCCTTTGCTCAGTTCTCTCATCTGTGCTTAACCCAGCCATGGCAGCCCCGATGGACGAGTTAGAAGCGCTGTTGCGTTCTTTGCAGGCCTTGAAGCCGCCTGGCGTGACCGCCACTAAGATCAAAGAGATCAGTCAGAAGAGTGTTGATAACGTACAAGTACGGAGACTTGTCCTGCCTTGGTTTCTGGCACTAAGTTGATGCAGTTTGATACCGCCATCGTTCAAAAGATCGCCCAGCAGTTCAAAAACAGCCCTGCCACACATAAGCTTGGAGTGCTATACGTTGTAGACTCAGTTGCCCGCCAATGGCTAGACCGAGCGAAGAAGACAGGCCAGGCCGTCTCTCGCCATGCTGCCCCGGGAACCTTCGCCTCTGGCGTGCAGAAGATTACTGATGTGCTTCCGGCTTTGATGACCGATCTTATCCAGTCGGCACCTGACGACCAAAAACCAAAAATTGCAAAGCTGCTTGATATCTGGGAGCGTGGTCAGACCTTTCCGCCAGACATGCTGGCTGGCTTCAAACAGCAGTTGACGCAGCCTAAAATTAGTAAGACTCACAACAGCTCTTCTACTTTCCTCTATCCCGCGAGTTATACCTAGGTGGTAATGACTCTGTTCGATTGTGTCGTAGTCTTCTCATGAAGTGTTTGGTGGAAGATCAGAGTAACCCACGGACTTTGACTTCACAGGGAACAACGACGCCATCTTATTTTCTGTGCTGACCACTGTCGTAGGCGCCGTTGCATCTATAGCAACCCCCTCTAACGGTCCAATGATACAGAATGCCACTAACGGATCTGCTAACACACTGACTGCTGCACCCCCAACAGCACCTGCTACAGTGCCAGATGCTAGTGCTCTCCTCGCCACTTTGGCAGGTTTTGGGCAGCCGTTTGCACAATCTAACCCAGCGCCCGTGGCTGCGCCTCCAGTAGCAGCGCCTGCACTCCCATTTCCTCCACCAGGATTCGTGCCGCCTCCTCCACCTTTGGCTATGATCAACCCTCAGCCCACCCAGCCTGCTCCTCCTACTGTCAATGACTTTGCAGTCCAGATCCTGCAGTCCATTCAGGCCGGTCTAGTGCCCCAAGATCAAGGACTGCAGTTGCTCAACATGATAGCCACGGCTCAGAATGGTGGTGGCATGCCTCTGCCTCCGCAGCCTGCTGCTGTACCTCAGCCTCTTGCACATCCCGCACACAATGGAAACCAAGAAGATCGATATGATCATAGTAACGGTGATAGATTTCGGGACCGTAGCCGATCGCCTGATTTCAATCGTCGTCGCCAGTCCCCTATACGTAGATCACCACCCAATCGGCGGGAGAGCCCGACCTATGGTGTCTACGACCCGAACGCAGGTGCTGAAGGCAACAATATGAGCCGCCCTGGCGAGCGAGGTCGCGGTCGGGGTAGGAACCGTGGCGCTCGTAATGAACGTAATGAGTATCGCCAGCGTACACCACCGCCCAAGCGTGCTAGCCCGGCTGGCGAGCATGGTGCAAAATTTATAGAGTGGGATCGTACGTTGCCTCGTGACAACATCAAGGTTCTTAGTCGCACCCTTTTCATAGGTGGTGCTGGTGGAACCGAAGGTGAGATCAGGAATATTTTCAGCCGATTTGGTAAAGTCCAGACTTGTATCGTCAACGGAGACAAGCGCCACGCTTTTGTCAAGATGCTCACTCGTCGCGATGCTGTTGCCGCCAAGGACGGCATGGACGTTGTACAGGATCCAAGCACCTTGTCCAAAGCTCGCCAGGTAGGTGACACTCGACACAGAGATGTGTCGTTCAGGACTGACGTTTGTAGACCCGATGGGGCGTAGGCTTTGGTCCCAGAGACTGCAGCGACTATACTACCGGCATCAGTGTGATTCCCATTTCTCGGCTTACCGATGCGGACCGCAAGTGGGTGTTGACGGCAGAAAACGGCGGGACTGGTGGCTTGCCCCTCGAAGAGGGTATGGTTATCGAGGAGCCAGACATTGAGATTGGAGCTGGTGTATCCAGCAAAGGTAAGTCGGTCCCATCATCACTGATCATAAAATGACTTTGGAGCAGCCATAAGCCGACGTGTGCCACCTGATTCATCACGAGGAGGCCGTGCTGCGTTCCGTAATGGATCTGACACTCGTTTCCGTCGCGCAGAACGCCCTGCTAACACCGATACTCGACACATCTCCCCTCGCGCGGAACAAGCTGTGGCCGTTCCTCCTGCCGTCCCGGGCTTTGGCTTCCAGCTGCCCTTTCAGATGAATTAGCTTCTCAAAATTTGACGTCGAGTCGAAACCACTAGGAATATCACCTGGCTAATTGATTTGATCCGAAGCGTCGCTTCTACGCACGGCGAAGACTTAATATGTCTTCTTGTGTATACGTGTAACTATAGGCTTTTCATTGCAGTGTTCTGGGTTGTTCCCCTGAGCGTTTTTGGAAGATTCCCCAGTTTGATCTGCAACACCCTACGAGGGTAACATGTAAAGAGATGAAGGGAAGCAAAAGTATAGGCAAGTCTTCAGAAAAGCCTGGGCCCGGAAGTTCTCAGTAGCTTCGGCGCATGGGGAGGTCCCCCTTTTTAGGACTGAGGTCAGGTTTGTCTGTTTCCTCGTTCCAAATTTTTTCGTCTTGCGAGACGGGTTAATGGGTTGGATGTCTGCTTCCAAAAAGCATAGCTGCATGGCCTGGCGTAGTGGGAGCAGTGCGGCACATCTGCCTGGCATGGGCATATAGCACATCTGCTTGTTCTTGTAGGGACCTTTAGCAGGCGGCAGCCACTGTACTTTTTCTAAGCATGCACAGTAGGGCGTGCAGATAACGGAAAACAATTAAAAGGTTCAAAAGCATAATTAATTGGTGCCAAGGTTGGAAAGTGGTGAGGCCTAGATTTGGCTATTTGAAGCTTATCGTTCTATGTTCTATGTGACCGTCTTTACTTCATCAAGGTTATCGTGCTGATGAAAACATAAGGGTCGTCTCTCAATGCTCTCGTTGCTCCTCAACCGCCCCTCTTTGGTCCATCCAGCAGTGACCAATGGAACAACGCCTCGACTCAGAGGTCATCCCTCGTGGTAGAAAGCCGTGCTTTCTCTCCAAACTTACTGCTGGTCCCAAGTAAGATTGAACCTGCCCTCCGCATTGGTATACTCCCTCAAGCAGGTGATGACTTCATCCGCACTGAGCGCCTCGACCAAGATACCTGCATTCGTAGGGGCAATAAAGGCCGCGCTCACCGCATTCTTCACCCAGTCCAGCAAGCCGCTCCAGTACCCGTCCACGTTGAACACGACGACCGGCATGCTGTGGATGCCCAGCTGGTTCCACGTCGTCACCTCCATCAGCTCCTCCAGCGTGCCGTACCCGCCGCTCAGCGCGACGAAGCCGCCGCCCGGTCCCCCGGCCACCACTTCCTCAGCCATCATGCGCTTCCGCGTGTGCATGTCCTTGACCACCGTCGTCTTGCCGTATACCGCCGAGTCGATCTTGTGCGCCGTCGGGTCCGTCGGGTCGTGGTTCTGCTCGTAGCGCACAAGGGGTGCGGGGATGATGCCGTGCACGGCCGAGGGGCCCGACAGCGAGACAAGCGTCCGGGCTACCTCGCCCATCAGGCCGACGGTGCCGCCGCCGTACACGAGGCGCATGTTGTGGGCGTGGATGGCGTGAGCGAGGGCGCGGGCGGCGGCCATGTGCACGGGGGTGCTGCCCTCGGAGGCGCCGCAGAAGACGCAGACGACGGGTTGGGGAGAGTCTGTCATTGTGGTTTAGGAGGGGGGATATCTTCGCAGGATGAAGAGAGTGGGATTGACGGAGTGGTAGGTGTTGGTACAGAGAATGGGAGTCAATGGACAGTGGGTGGGTGGGGTTTATATGGAGGAGACTGCTCTGGCAGGATTGGGGGGATAATTTCTTTTTCTTCAAGTTTGTTCTTGGAATTGTTGAGGGAAAAGGTGGAATTGGGGGGGAGTATCGGTGCTACGTGTAGCGTCACGGTCGAGTCATCTGTCGAGGGGCGCATGATTGATGGGTCTGGCGGTGGGAAAGCCAAAAGACGTCAAATCAACAAGTGGACGGCCAGACGCGAAGACACGAAGCCACCCCGGCCCCGCACTCGCTCTAACGTGAATAGGCACCGCGCAGGCGTCGCTTGGCATCGAAAACCGCAGCCGGACTTCTTGTCCTGGTGGAGGCTGCGTCTATACCTTCTTCTTCTGTCCCCAGTCCATCTGTTCCCCAGTGACTCACCCTCTGGCCGCCTGCGACAAGCTTACGCCAGCAGAACCACCAGCCATGCCGGAGCAACGCCGCCAGGAGGAGCAGCAGGGCTCGCAGAGCGTATGTATCCTCCGCGGCCGCACGCCGCAACGGCTGCTGCTTGCTTGCTTGCTGGACCAATGTCGCTGATGCTTGAACTCTGTAGTTGATCCGCACACTAGTCCAGAGCGTCGGCATCTTCCTGCTCATCCAGTATGGCATGAAGCAGTTCATGCCCCAGGCCCAGCCTAGCACCGCCGACCCAGCGTCTGGCGGCGGCGCGGTGCCAAACTCCAAGGTATCCATACCGGCCTTCAACGACCGCCCGACTCAATACAACGATGGCGCCCTCCGCAGTGTCATCCCGCAGAACATTGCGCCCATGTGGGCCGTCGGCACGGAGGTCGACATCTCTGTCTACGTGTCGCCGTCCATTGCCATGCCCAAGCTCAGCGCCGTGCCCCACGATGCCCTAGTGCTAGAAGAAAAAGGCTTCAAGTTTGGTGACTACAAGGATGTCCGTGAGGTAGAAACGTCATTTACAGTCCCCCCCGCCGTCCAGCGCAACGCAACGCTCTTCGCTCATTTCTACGTCGCGAAGTCGGGCAGCGTCCTGGATCCCAACTCTCGCTTGTACGACAAGACGAAAGCATACCACATGATACGCCCCCTGACGTGGTACCACCCCAAGAAGAAGGTTCACAAGACGCGCAACCTGCTGTCGGATCTGCCAGACACGGTAGAGAGCGAGGAAGAGAAGAAGGCGCCCAAGGTTATTGCTAGCTACTACCATCCCAACTTCACGCTCAGCCTTGTGCCGGATGCGGGCGTGGTTAGTTTCCAAGCGTTGCATCCCGGGGTGAGGGAGTTTTATACGCTGGATCAGACGGGCGCCAGGGATGCGACGGGGCAGAATGGGTGGTATTATCCTGTTTTGTTCACGAATACGTTTTGGCAGCTGAAGAAAGATATGGTTGAGTTGAACGAGACGGTTACGACGCTGCCTTTCAATGTTAAGCTGAACAACTTGGCACACTGGAAGTTCAACTTATTTGCTGTGAGTACTTGGATGCGCGTACCTCTGGCAGATGCTGACTTTGCGCTCTCCAGTCCATGGAAGCAAACATCCGGGCCAATGCGGCTGCCGCAGCGGCTGGTCAGACTTCTGCCACGGGCGGTGACGGCTCTGAGATGGAGATGTTCAAGGAGATCCTCATCGACAGCAACTCGTACCTCCTCGCTCTCACTGCCGTGGTGTCCGTCTTGTAAGTTGGGAGTTACTCTTTCCGACGTGTCCATTTGCTTACTGTTCTCGCAGCCACATGGTCTTCGAAATGCTGGCTTTCAAGAACGACGTGCAGCACTGGAGGAAGAAGAAAGATAACGTGGGTACCTCTGTGCGGACCATCCTGGCCAACGTCTTCATGCAGACGGTCATCTTCCTGTATCTCATGGACAACAACGAGAATACGTCATGGATGATTTTGTTTGGACAAGGCATGGGCATCGCCATTGAGGCCTGGAAAATCACCAAGGCGGTCAACGTCCGCGTTCGGCCAACGCCAGCAGGCTCATGGCTTCCCTACAGCGTCGTGTTTGAAGACAAACACGTGCTGTCGGAGACGGAGAAGAAGACGCAGGAATACGACGAGATTGCCTTCCGGTACCTGTACTGGGTGGCCGTCCCGCTGCTGGCGGCCTACGCCGTCTACTCGGTCATCTACGACACGCATAAGTCGTGGTACTCATTCATCATCACGACGCTGGTGGGCTCCGTGTACGCCTACGGGTTCCTCATGATGGTGCCCTCGCTGTACATCAACTACCGGCTCAAGTCGGTGGCGCACATGCCTGGCCGGGCCATGACGTACAAGTTCCTCAACACGTTCATCGACGACCTTTTCGCGTTCACCATCAAGATGCCCACGCTGCACCGTCTGGCCACGCTGCGCGACGATGTCATCTTCTTTGTCTACCTCTACCAGACGTGGGTGTACAAGGTGGATTACAACCGCGTCAACGAGTTTGGGCAGGGAGGGGATGACGAGGAGGAAGAGGAAAAGACGGCGAACAAGCCGCTGACAAGCGCAGCAGAGGCAGATAAGGAGGATAAGCCCAAGGTGCCCGAGAAGGATGTGGCGACGACTACAGGCAGTCAGAAGAAGGGCGAGGGGAGGAAGCGGAAGTAGGGGGTCAGGGGATTAGGGCTGAGAGGATGGGGTGTATTGGATCTTGACATTTATTGCCTACTAGTACGATAGACGGTGCGGCCAATTAGATAGCTGAGCTGAATATGGGTAAGACTATGGTCTATGCAGCAGATACAGTAGGCTACATAACAAATACGAAGTGCATGATGGGGCCAGAACCGATGTGCTGGCTAGACGACCCCCGATCCTCCTCTCCTCCGTCGCGGGCTCAGCCGACACAGCGTCTGGGGGACTCTGTTCTCAAAATAAGCATGGCCGTGGCGGATGAAACAGGGCAGGGTGGGGGGCGCGACGCAGCGAGTGGTGGTGCCGGTGGAGCTTCGTCGAGGAGGGAGGGAGGAGGGCTTCCTGTCGACGGCCGCTGGGACTGGGACTGGGACTGGGAGCAGCAGCTCGAGGCCAAAAATAGACGGCCACGGTCACGGCCACGGTCACGGCCACGGCAGCCGCCAAGTGTGCGCCGCAACTCCAAAACGTCGACGGCCAGCATGTAACGACGACATTCAGCACCCGCGTCGCGCACGACTCCCTCCCCGCGCGTCTCGCCCCGACCAGCCCACTCCACGCCCGGCTCGCCTGCGCCCGGGAGCAAGCGACAGCATCGCATCCTCTCCACCGACGTCGCGCGCCGCCAACACGCCGCGAGCCTGCAACGGCGCTTGTGAATACCATACCTGCTTCGGCCGCCGTGCCAGCCAGCCAGCCCACAGGCGGAGCACCCGGCGCGTGCTATATGGTCGGGCTATTTGCACAGCGAGCGACCTGGGCGACTGCATCGGGGGCTTCCATGGCGTGAACCACAGACGACAGACGGACCCCCTCGCCTTTGCCGCCTCCGCCATGCACGTCAATTACGGTGCTGAGCCAGAGCACAGCATCCACATCCCCTCGCACGGCCATTTCGAGCACCCGGCCCACGCCAGCAGCCCGGCCTTTTCGTCGCCCTTCCGCCATCCCAACGTGCCAACACTCGACGCCTCGGGCCTTGACCAAAGCGCGGCCGCACACCGTAATGGACATGCCCCCATGTCATCGCTGCACCACCTCCAGCCCGACAATGCCTCACTCGGGAGCGGCCACCTCGCCCACGCCTTCTACGGTGACATGTCGCGCACCTCGCAGACGCCCTCGACGCCCTCGAATGCCTCGCCGCGCTTCTCCACCATCTCGCCCTCGAACCAGCCCAAGCAGCAGCAGCAGCAGCAGCAACAGCAGCCGCCGCCGCCAACCTACCTGCCCACCGACCGTTCTCCTCCGTCCCGCGACGTATCCGACGACACCATCGACGACGCTTACGCCAGCTTCATCCTGTACTGCAACCCCAACTTCCCCACCTCTATCGACACCACGGAGCTGACGCGCCTGTTCCGTACGCCGCCCAAGAGCGACGGAAAGGCATTCAGCACATGGACCCTCTTCGAGCTGATCCGCAAGTTCGACTCCAAGGAGATAAAGACGTGGACGCAGTTGGCGCTGGATCTGGGCGTCGAGAAGCCGGATACGGACAAGGGGCAGAGCACGCAGAAGGTTCAGCAGTATTCCGTCAGGTTGAAGGTGAGAGTGTGCTCCCTTTTGTCTCGTTTCCAACCGCTTTCGTTTCATTTTTTTATTTTTATTTTTTACCGTCATCTTCCTTGCTTGCGGAGTATGCGGAAGAGGTTGAGCATCTGCGAGAGGCGAGAGGTAATGTATGTACAAATATGTACTACCGGCGGCGCGCGCACATCCAATGCGAGAACGGGGACTGCCGTCCTCGGGTTCGTGCATTGGGCTCATGCTAAGACTTTTTTTGGTGTGCCCAAGCCGTTGGTTCCAAGGGGTCCAACATGCAATGCACGATCCTACCGCCTACGTCACTCTTCTTTCTCACTGTCGCTAAGAAGATGAATCTCTCAGTAATTTTTTGTTCTTTTTTTCTTTCTCTATAAACTCTACTTTCTGTGTCTTGTTCTGCTGGTGCCTGGAACTCGTACTGACCATACTAGCGATGGATGCACGCTATGCACATCGATGCCTTCTTCGAATACATGCTGGGTAAAAATCATTCTTACTACACGTACATCCCGCACCCGCAGACTCCTTTCCCAGAGAATGGTCGTGATGGGGTGCCGCTGGAAGAAGACCTAGCCATCAGAGCCCTCGATCCAAAGTTCCGTCCCAAGCGCGGCCGGCGGAAAGCCGACGAGGGCGACGACGACGCAGACATGGTCGACCACACTCCGCCCCCGAAGCGTCCTCAGCTCGACACCTCCATCCCCTTTGGCAACGTGCTCCAGCCGCAGTCTGCCTACCCCAGCAGCGCACACCCCGACAACATAGAAGGCTTCCTGAATCCGCACGACCCCTGGACTGCCTCCGCCATCACGCCCTCCTCCGCACTAACTGCCGCTTCGGCACCCACCAGGATGAACCCATCCAAAAATCTCACGCCCTACGCCCCCTCTCCCGTCTCAGGCCAACAACTCAGGTGGCGTCTCAGCACCCAGGACAATCCCACCACGCCACATCCCCTCTCCGCGGTCACCCCACACTCCGCCCACCCAGACTTCTTCGACGAGCCACACTCCGCAATCACACCCTCGTCTTCCAAACGCTCCCGCCGCCGCCACGGTCCCGCCGTCTCCTCCGCCTGGCCCTCCAACTCCTCCTCCGCAACAGGCAAACTACGCGGTCGCCCGCCTTCCAATCGCTCCGTGCGCGACGGGCCGTTCGTCACCTTTCCGGCCAATCCAAGAACGAAGGAAGCGCCCACCATAGACGTCAGCAGAAACCACAACAACCCGGGGAATCTCACGCCCATAGCCGAGAGGGCCATGTCGGATCCCCCGACGGTGCAACAGGGGCAGCAGACGTTTCGGTTTCCGCCTACGCCGGCGTCAGCGGTGGAGATGGAGGGGGTGGAGAAGGGTATCCTTTCAAGGGAAGAGGGAGGGAGGAGCGTGTTGGAGCAGCAGCAGCAGCAAAGGCCGCATAGACTGAGTCTGCAGGTTCCGAGGAATGTGGGGAATCCGGTGAGATTGGTTACCCCGACGGTGCTGGTGAATGGGGAGCAGGATCAGATGCGGGAAGAAGAGGAAGAGGAGGAGGGGAACGAGGGGGTTCTTACGGAAGAGGAAGAGGGGCTTTTCGCGGGAGCAAGCGAGGATGTGGGGGGAAAAGCACAGGGCATGAGGAGCAGGAAGAGGCAGGACGCTTCTGCGAATGCTGCGCAGGGGCCGGCGCGCGTGGTTTCGCCAAGGGGACAGGTACAAGCGCGGCCCCAGGGCTTCCAAGCGCAGACTCCCCTGCAGCCTTCCCAGGGCAACAAGCTGCACACGCAGAGCGGTACCGCTCCGGTGGCAAGGGAGGCGACGTCGTCGAATACAGCGAGCACGGTTTCTCCTTCGGCGCCAGGCGCGATGAATGCTCCTCCCGACCACCTCAAGCGCGCGCTTGTCGCGGAGCTCATCCGCGCGCCGCTCACCGGGCGCAGGAAGCGCCTGAGCGGACAGGAGGCGAAGAATATAGCGGGCGCGATACTAGTGCCCCTCTTTTCCTCGCATGCATCTACTGCTACTTCCTCTTCTACTTCTGCAGGAGTAGGAACAGGAGCAGGTGGTGCAGGTGGTGGAGGTGGTGGCGGCGGCGGAGGAGGAGGAGGAAGCGTAGGAAGCGTATCCACCGCCATCGCATCCTGCCTGGGCCTCGCCTCCGCCACCGGCCTCGGTCCCTCGGGCCCCTCGGGCGGCGTGACCCGCATCCAGTGCATACGCTTCCGCGTCGGCGGCGACGGGTACGAGTCTCCCGTCGACGAGGACGAGGACCTCGACGCCGACGCCAGTCTCCTTTCCACGCACGCAGGCGGGGAGAGGGCGCACGAAGGCGGCGTGAGGCTGAGCGAGAGCTTCGATGTGTATTTCAGCGTGGGCTGGGGCGGGCTGCGCGGGGAGTGGGGCGTTAAGGGCGTCCGGGGGACGGCGGTGCACAGTCTGGATCGAGGGGAGCAGGGGGTGGGAGGAGGGGGGGATGCGGGCGCAGAAGGAGGAGGGGAAGGAGGAGGGGACTGGAAAGAACGGTTTCTGGATGCGGAGCGGAGGCTGGGGGAAGTGAGGGACGAGGTGAGGGTGTTGAGGGAGAAGGTATTGGACGCTGTGCTTTGAGCGAAAACAGTCCCCCCTCCCTCCCTTCCTTTTTTTTCCCTGGCGGGTTGGTCAGTCGGTCGGCCATTGGGTGTCTGTTTGTTTAGCTTGCGTTGCGTATCCAGGGCGCCAGCGGGCGAGGCTGGGCGGGGCGGGGCGGAGGTCGTCTTTTTCTGCATACATATACCCCCTTGTCTGTTTTGTTCCTTTCCGCTACATGGCGCATTTGGGATGGGTGGGCATTGAGAATGGGAAAGGAAGGACTGCGTGTCCATGTATGTATCTGCGTGGTGTAGGTGGTGGAGTATATATCCAAACTCGTTTCTTTGTTGCTCTTATGCCATCTTTACCCTTTCGTTTGCAAGAACATCAGCTGTTCTAACACACACACACACACACACACACATATATATATATATATATATATATATATATATTATATACCTTTCCCCTCTCCCTTTTCTTCTCATGACTGTCCTGCTGGAATGGAATGTAGTACAGGGATGGACAACTGCGTAAACAACCCATCCTCTCACCGCCTTCCCCCTCTCCCCTCCCCACAGGAATAATAAAGCCCGCGCGGTATCACACCATAGCATCCAATGCATTCTTTGCTTGCTTGCTTGCTTGTTTGCTTGCTCGCTCGCTCGCTCGTTTGCTCGCTTCCTTACCCCTACCATCTACTACTCCGACCCGCCTTGTCGCACCCAGACCCAGACCTCCAGTCCTCAGTTCTGCAATATGATCCACCTTTCCTTCTTCCTTACCAAACACTACCTCCTCTAGCAACCCAGCACAGGCAATCATGTAAACAATTCTTCACTGAACAAAGCGTCGCCCAACTGAACACGTTAGAGCGACTCACCCGCGTCAACGTTGCTTCACGTACACGAAGTGGAGAAAGCAGCGTTTAGATACGAGAGCAGGGCGGTCGCGAGACGTCTTGCATTTTATCTATCCCTTTTTCTTCTTCTCCTTCTTCTTCTTCCCCCCCTCTCCGAGCTTTAAAAAGAGGCGAAGCTATTCCCATCGCGCAGCAAGAAAAACCTTAAGTAAACACATCTCGCCAGTTACCCATAAACCAGCTCTATCACTTATTCATAATCCAAGCGTGAGTGGAGTAGGAAGTAAGAGGCAAAAGAACACACACTTCCCTCCCTCTCTCTCTCCCACAGCCGTACGATCCAACAACACAAACAAACGCCACCTTGTCCCTCTTCACTCTCCACCCTCCATCACCTCCCTCAACCGCCCCAACCCCTCCACCCCCCTCTCCTCCAAAAACCCCACAAGCTCCCTCTCCCACGCCCCCCACTCGACCCTCACCCCGCCCCTCGCCCCCAGCTCCTCCAGCCTCTCCTTCCCGACAGGCCCCTCCAGCCTCGCCGCACGCCGCCCATCCAACCCCTGTCTTTCCATCTCTCGGTCCTCGAGCTGGATCCACGCGGCGCGGGACAAAGACGCGAGGGCAGGATGCGCGGAAAGGCTGAGCGTAGAGCGGCCGTTGTAGGAAGGGTCTAGGGACGCGAGGTATGCGTCTAGCGAGACGTGGAGGGATGCGTATTCGTTTTCGGCGATGGCGGGGAACATGATTTGCAAGGGGAAGGGGAGGCTGGGTGGATTGTGCGTGAGGGCGGAAAGGGTGGTTGCGGCGCTAGGGAGGGGGGATGGCTGCGCGTCCATGGCGCGTTTGTAGTTTGCGAGGATGGCAGTAATACGGGAGAGCGCGCAGAGACTGGGTGTGAGGAAGAGGAGGTGGATTAAAGAGAGGGGTGGGGGTATTATAGGGATATGTTTTGGGGAGGCGGAGAGCAGGTCGTAAAAGGAGAGGGTTGCGGAGGATAGGCGGGTCAGAAAAGGGGAGTCTGACGAGAGAGAGAGAATAAGAGAGGTGCAGAGCGTGGAGACATGGATGGCTAGATCGTAGACGGCGCGTTGGTCGGGATGGGACAGTACGAAGTCGGGGTCGGTGGGGAGAGGTGAGCAGTTATTTATCCATTGCCGGAGAAGTGATGTATAGAAGCCTATGAGGGTTTCGCAGGCTTCGACACCTTGGGTTGAGAGTGTTCGTTCTGCAGGTTGAAGGTAGGTTGTATGTGCCTCTGGATCGGCGTTAGTGGGGGCGGATAGGCGGACATGGACGTAACCCACCCGTGAAGGGTTGTATCGGGATGTAGGAGAGCAGACCGAGGACGACGTCGACATTCTGCATGCCGTCCCAAATAAGAAGGTACCCTTTAAGGAACGATTGCACGATCGGTGAGAGACTCTATATGACAATCGGTGAGCGGTTCTCGTCCAACCAAAGTTGAAAGCCTACCTTCGTGTACTGCGCATGACTGAGCAACCCCTCAAGGATCTCGCGGTGATATTGCGAGTCCATGCTACCTTCTTTCATAGCATTGTACTGCTCTTCGAGACAAGCAGAGAGCCATAATTCAATTCTTCTTTTGACGATTGGTGACTGCCGCAGCTCCACATACTTCTGCAGCAGTGGATCGGTTAGGAAAGAGATCAGCTGGCCTGGCGGTTCGATCTTCTCCAACTTCTCAACAAAGTCTTCTGCACTGTCGACCCCCTCCAGGGTCACCGATGCCTGTCATACTTAGCACAAACTATATTGCTGAGCTTGTGCTACCAACCTCATTTGCGTGATAAGTATGCACGTCTGGGATGGCTGATGTTTTGGAACGTCTCGGCCCTTTCCTCACCACCTGGAAGCCGCTGCGTTGATCAAGGCCGGATTCGCTCTCGGCGATGCTTTTCGCGTGTATGGCGAGCACTCTTGATCGCCATTCTTCGTCAAGTTGCTGTGCAATTAGCAAACAGCCCCACAGCGCACAGGTGGCACATGACACGGCAGGCACGACTAACCGGAGGAAACGACCTTCGGGTGACGGAAGTACTCCCTAGAATGATGTCGGGATAGTAGTCTTTGTAGATGCGGAGAAGACCTTGCAGGGCGGGCTCGTTACCGAGACCACGGGCAAGTTCCAGGCTGAGATGGTGTCAGTACCCGTTGTGCAGATGGCCCCAGTTCGGGCCGTGAAGGCGCCTACAGTTGCTGTATTCTGAAGGGCTTTACATGCTTGCGGCGAGTAATGAGCGACAGCAGATGACACAAACAAGTTCTGGTCGGCTTAGCATGGGGTGCGGCAAAATTCGGAGTTGGGCGATGGGCACCTGATACGAATGGAATCAAGCATCCCAAAGAGGACGCCATAGAGACACGACAGCACATTGGGCTCATCGATAATGTCATGAACGGCGATGAGCCACCTGACGAGGGCGTTCTGGGTGCCAGGAGAAGGTTTGCCCTTGCCCTGGCCGAGCGCACCCACCACGGTGGCGATGAGATCCGCGGGTACCCGCTGGGCAGGATAGAGGTTCTTGAGCAGAGCAGTTACACTGGCCTGGTCCAGCTCGGTCTTGGTAGACGCGATTTGGACGACGGCGCGGAGGGACTCTCCATCGAGCCCTGATTCGTAGGCGTGCTGGCAGATGACATCCACGACGCTGGAGATCCTGACGCTGCGCTGCTTGGCCGGGGTCCTGGAAGCTGTCCCTCTGGTAAGTAGCAGTCAGGCCCGTGTACAGCACAGCAATGCCGACCTATGTCCAGAGCTCTTAGCGCGTCAAGCAGACGGACGGGCCGTTCATCTAGCGACGTGCATTAGCAGTGGGACGGCAAGCGGGCAGGGGCGCACACACCATCGACGACAGACGGCATCGCGTTGGATCTCGTCTATGCAGGCAGTAAGACGGGCGGTCAGCAGCGTCGCGTTGTGGGTGCCATGGTGGTCGAGTGTGTACATGGGAGGTCAGGCGTGGCCGGATCGGGGGTGCTTAGTCAGCGGTGCAACGCAGCGCGACACCGTCAATACACACCACACCCACGACATGCATCCGCCTTATTACCCACGTTCTGTGTCGCCGTCCGCGTATTGCCCGGCCGCCTCGCCATCGCCACCGCCGGCGCCCTCGTGGCGGCCACTCGATCCCGCTGCCCGCCCGGCTCGCGCTGCTCTCGCTGCTCCTCCACGGCCAGCCCACGGCCAGCACACGGCAAGGCCTGCGATCGGAGCGCATCGTATCGGCTGCGGCTCGTCCATGGCGCCCAATCGCTCTCTGGGCGCAGCAGTCACCCGCATATGCCCTGGGTCACTGGGGTGCCAATTTCCATGTTCGCTCGCCCCAAGCCCATAGCCGTCCTCATCGTGTTACACAGCCAAAGTCGATTGATAGTCTGTCGGCTGGCGCGCCCTGGCCCGCCTCTGACTGGCCGATTCACCCCGTAAGCCAGCAGACAGCTCGCAACCTTCTCTGCGCTTTCGGCTCCATGCGTCAATTACCCCCCGCGCTGCACGCATCCATGATTCCTCGCAGAGGGCATCAGCTCCCGACGTCTCGCCTGATGGCATGACCAGTCGACTGTCCAGTCTACCCTAAACCATGGCTGCCGTCGTGTCGTCCGTCTTGCCGCCTGCCCGGCTGGAAGGGTGCGACTCGGTCAGGAGGATCTCCGTGTGAATTCGCCGCGCTCTCATGTAAGCTTCCCAGGTTCGCCAGTCTTGCCCCATATAAGAGTGTTTCAAACTACCTGGGTACCTCCCTCAAACCACGTCTGCCTGGGCCCGTCATCGTCATGTCCTCGATACCCAACACTTCGCAGCTCACCAACATGGGCATACTGGCCCGCTGAACTTTGATCCTTTCGTGTAACCAGACCGCATCCAGGCATTATGCCGTGTGTCAGCGGTAGTTCGGCCCTTCAAAGACGTCGCCCTGCAGCTGCGTATCCGCTCCCCGGTTTGCCTGGTTTTCTCAACGGCCGAATACATGCCCAACAACCTCTTGTGCCACCTGTTCCTAGTCTTCCTGTTGTAGCACCGCTGAGATTGCCTTCAATATTATTGCCATTATATTTGGAAGACGCTCTGGTTAATTAACTACCCATAGACTAAGATATCACAAGCTGCCCCGTTGAGGCCACGGTCCAGTTGGCGATCCGCCAGCGTATTAATACTTCAACCTCGCACCCCCCGCCACCAGCATTGAGGCTGATATCGGTGGATGGGACATTATTTGAATCCAACTTCTGGAATTCGAGACGCTGCATTCGCCATCTGCTTCGTTCCATGTTGTAAGGACGTGTCCAGCAAGAGCATTGGGCCACCGACTCGACACCACAACAAGGACACCCTGCCGATATCACAGCCAAAGCGCTGGGAGTCGAGTCAGAAATCCTCTTAAATCCTTCTCCTTGCCTCATCCTATTGCAAGACGGAATCTGAAGGGACATCCTTCCCTCGCTGTTGCCTCATTTTCCTGGATCACGACATCACGCACGACGCGCCGTTGATGGCTTAGGCGACCGCAACGGAGGAACCTAGTTAAAACGCATCACTCCCCGTCGCTACAATGGGCGAATACCGGCTCAAACCTTTTTTACACCCACAGAAACCATACACTTCCTATCCACACGCCTCATACACTTCACACCCATCACATACCCTCAAAATGTCCCCTGTCCTACCCCGAACCTCCAACCTCACTGCCCTCCTCCAGTCTGCTCCCACCGCTGGCAACGCTCTCCTCGTCCGCGACGTCACCCAAGCTCTTCCCCGCCTGCGCCTCCTTAACGAAGCCGAAATCATCACCCTCTTTACCCCCTTCGTGCCCCACCCCCCAGGCACCCACCTCGCCCGCGACATGGACCCCTTCGAACCCCTAGGCCGCTCTCTCCCGCGCCAAGTCCGCCACGTACCCTACCGCCTCGACCACGGGATGACGGAGACGCACACGGATTTCCTGCCGGCCAGCGGGGCCATTGTCGTCGTGGTGTGCGCTACGGAGAATGTGCTACTTTTCGACGGAAGGGCGTTTGAGCACCAGGTGCAGTTCGCGAGGGACGTATGCAGGGGCGTCGAGGGGAGAGAGGGGCTGCGGAATGTGCCGGTTACGGTGGTGCTGGTGAGCAACGGGGTGGCGAGACAGAGCCACGAGGCTGCAGCGAGGGAGTTTGGCTCGCTGATTCTGCTGGATGAGTATTCACCTGCCGCATTGGGGAATGCGGTGAAGATCATGTTTGGGAAGGGGACGGTGGGGTAAGGCTTGTGTGTTTTTTTACGATGAAACTCATCGAGGGAGATGGTGGTAGGGACGAGGTTTCTCGACGAGAGAGAGATGGAAAGGTCTAGTGGAGGGAATATGGATACTCTTACCGAGGTGGTGGTGGTTGTGTAGAACTAGGAACATATGGATGGTACAGAGGGCCAGTGCTTTTTCTTCTTCAGCTTCATCTTCATATGTTTTCCTTTACAGTTCGCTGTAGCTTTTGTTTTCAGCTCTTCCTTTTGTTTTGTTTATGGGTCTTGGTTGAGAAGAAAGAAAGACTGCTTCAGGAGGGATTTCATTAGGGAAAAGTGCATACACCTTCTCTTTTCATAAGTTTTTTGGGGGTCAAGGAAGGAGGGGACTTGGATATATGAATAGTTCGTCCTCGGCATCGGAAGAGATGATATGGTGGAGAAATATCTAATGAAAAGGGTTGTATACGTATACAGTTCATTCTCATCTCATTCAAACCATTCGTTTCCCTGCCCAGCCGAAAGGAAAGGAAAAGCTTTACGAATACCAACGAAGAGGGTGAGTGATGCGGGGCAACTTGCACACGCACACACGTACATGCACGTAAGCAAGTACATATCCCCCCTTCCATCCTGCTGACGCGTACGGAGATAAAAAATAAAAACAACAACAACCCACGTTCTCCCCCCCTAGCCACCACCCATTCTTTCTCGAAGCCTTCTCGAATCCTTCTGTTCCCAGGCCCCCCGTGGTTCTGGGATCGAACCTGGCCCCAGTTCTGGGGCGGGGAATTTTCCCTCTTCGTATGTAAGGAACTCCCCCTCCCCGGCTATTTATAAGAGCTCGTTCCCTCAGATAGAGTGCGCCCTGCGGCGTGTCCGAATGTCTCGCATCGTGGACTTCTTTGGTTTCAGGTAGAAAGAGGGGATGGGATGCAGCCCTTTTTTTTTGGGGGGGGGGGGCCGCAAATAGGAAGTGTGTGGGGCTGCGCAGGTGAATGGAAATGGTGGGCTGGAAAACGAATTTCGCAAAACGAAGGGAGTGATTGATAAGACACTGGGGTTTTAAAGTCATCTGCGAAACAGAACAAGCACAACGCACTCATTTACGGTGCAGCATCGTCTTTATAGGAGTTTTATATTTGATTAAGTATTAACTTCGTTGGGGGAAGATATCTGTCTAGAAATCATAGTTATGGATAGCATGATCCATAAACCCTCCTTTCACCATCTCGATAAACAACCTCGGTCAACAGAAAAAGTTATTGTCATGCTCCCATCCGCCCGGGCCGAGCGGAAGCTCTATGAGGCAGGGGAACAGAAAAGTGGCTCGTCCATCTATTACCATATATAGTATATTAAGTGCCGGTGGTTTCCATCGCGCAATCTAGAAAGAACCATAAAAAGGATGAAAAAAGAAAGCCAGACTGCGCGAATCAATGTCGACTCTGATGTCCAACAAAAGCACAATCGCTTCCCTAGCGCGGGACAGATTGAGTCGAGATAATGCGGAAGGGCGTTTCGTGCAGATGGAGCGTGGCATCTGGGGCGTAGGCTGCATGCATGAGACATCGATCCGGGGGGCACCCAACACGCGAAATTCTCTTCGGCTCCGCGGGTCTCGCTTGTTCGTTTCTGGGTTTGCGTTTTGTCTTGCTGGGTTTTGCATGCATGTGTCTCCATGTACACTATCATAGATCCGTAAACAGCACCACGTCTTGCACTCTCCCTTTTTACCCAGCTCGTCCCCTGTACCTGCACGCCTGGCGAATAGTATAAATGTGGAAAGAAGCTGTTCTACAGCTCCATTGATGCGCCGCCTGGCCGGAGCGCTGCGCTACTTGCACCCATCAGGTGCGCGGAAGCGGTCGTCAGGGCGCTGGATTTGGCCTGCGGAGCGGCGAAGTGCGTCGAGTCGCCGGAGAAGTAGTAAAACATACGGTTTGCCATGATGATGACGTGTTCGGGGAGGTACAACGAGGCGGCGATGATGAAGAGGGAGAGGAGGAGGAAGAGTATGGAGTCTATTCCACCACATCTCTTAGTACGGTTCCAGTCTGAAGAAATCGCGCGGCGGTTCGGGACTGGGAACGTTACGTACTCAGGATGAATTTCTCGGTTGTGGTGAGCATGTAAAGCGAGAAAGTGACTTCGTATTGGTAGCGCTTTCGCTGTAGCCAGCGGAGCAAGCTAGATGGGTAGAGCATGGCTGCGACGAGGAGTGCGGCGGCGGCGGATAGGAGTACGACGGTGGAGATGGAAGCCGAATCGGGCATTGATCTAGAAAATACCTCAATTACAGCGGGAATGCGTCAAGACGTGATCTTTCGTCTTGAGCAGGAGGCGGAGACGTGTCTAGAGGCGCGGTGCGTCGTAGAGCGGTAGCTGGGTGTGTGGTGGTGGAAGGGGGCGGACTGGATGAGCGGGAAATTCGGCCTGCTCCGGATTAAGCCGGTGTTTTCTACGGACGGTATTTCGCGCCTCAGATGACGCCGATCACGCTGTGAAGAGTGCACGTCGTTGTTCGACAGTCGACTGTCTACAAGCCAATCGAGGCTGCTATGCGCCATGCTATTCTACCTTGCTGTATACCGCCTCCAACCTTGAGTCTCGTCGCGATGTCCCCCATCCGCCTGTGCACTACCCGCATCTCGCAATGCTTCCTCGCAGCACGCATCGCACCAGCGCGCAGCTTCGCCAGCACGCCCGTCTTCACAGCCAAGCCCCTCCCACCGCGTCGTGTGATCTTCGGCTCGGAGATCGAAGAAAACTTTCTCAAGGGCACAGGGCCTGGCGGCCAGAAGATCAACAAGACGTCGTCGGCCGTGCAGCTCAAACACCTGCCCACGGGTATCGTCGTGAAGTGCCAGCTCACGCGCAGTAGGAGCCAGAATCGCAAAATGGCGAGGCAGCAGCTGGGCGAGAAGCTAGAGGAGCTGGAACTGGGAGACGCAGCGAGGACGAGAGTCAGAGCGAGGGAAAGGGGGAAGAAGAAGGCCAGTGCGGATAAGAAGAAGAGGAGGAAGTATCGAGCGTTGGCTGAGGCGAACGTCAAGGACGGCGAGGATGGAGAGCGGGAGGCAGAGGCAGATCAAGAGGACGATGAGCAGGGAATTGGAGCGAAGGCACAGGATGAGCATGAGAATGTCAAAGCAGCCGACGTGAGCAAGCTTAGATGAGGCAGACACAAGAATATGGCATCGTGATACCCGAAAGACTTGTTGTAGAAAAACGCGAGCAGGTGCTCCAGGTCGTGATCGACACGGCGATACGCATAGGCGTAACAGAAGCGTTCAATCGATACATTCAGCATCCACGTTTGAGATCAACATCGAATAGGTAGCCGTGAGCTTTGCCATGGGAATCACATTCATAGCAGGTATAGCATTTCCTTCCTCAATCCATTACCAGTGGCAATGTGATTAATGAAAAAAAGCAGTGCTTAAGCGGACCAGCAAAAATTGCGCCGGTGAGGCACCCGAAGGGCGACTCAAACTCCAACCACTCCCCGCTGTGCAATGGAGGCGATCAAAGCTAAGCTCCAGATTCTTGATCCTAGAGGCTTCCAACAAGGTAAGTATGAAGAAGAGAACAGGAGGCCGAGGGAGGGCGGGTTTATATATTCGAGAGACCAGGCCCGTGCGCTCGCTTAGCCCGATGAGTCAGCGGCGGCAGCCTGGCTCACGTGCTGTGGTATCGGCAGCGCTAGTCCAGTTTTTGCTCGTTGCCAAGGTGAGTTAGCGGTGAGGAACCCCTTGGCTCTTCCCATCACGTCTTTTTTCATTGGTCACACAGCGCACACATATGCTTTGAGTTAACTCTTTGCGACGCGCGAACCGTAGAACCGGATATTGGTCCACAGCTTGTGTAAGACTAAATCCTTTGTGGCCCGCTGGTAGGTCCTAAGGCTATTGAAATTCAATTACTTTTTTTTATTCGTTAGTGACGTCCAAAATTCTGGTTTAGCTCAACGATGGCCGCAACCCGCACAGTAAGATGGGAGTGTATACAAATTTTATCTATCTCGCAACTTGTCCTGCCTTCCTTCGAGTGAACCCTCCACGATGCTACATCGTACTGAGAGATATAGAAATACCCTTCCCACCCTTTCTTCAATTCTCTGTTCTCCACGCTACTACCCGCCATGCTTCACCGACAACCAGACATCATGCTGTAACCACCCTCGCATGCTGGCAAAGCACGCATAACCGATAGAAAATCGAATTTTAGTAGCCGAATATCAGCTAGCAGGCTGTGAGGGAGTTTTTCTTACTCAGCTGGAGGACCGACTGCTGCGCGGTCACCCAGGCCATTATATACCTTAAGGATGCCGTCGCGTTTGGGAATTGCGCGGATAAGACGCGACGAGGTGGCTACGACACTCACATACATAACACTCTATTATCATATCGCTGGTGCAGTGTAGTCTATCGTTGAGGCGTATTAGCTGGGAGTGAAAAGTAGCAGAGGTCACGAGGTTATGTTGCGCGTCTAGAGCACGACAAAACGGCTTACCTGCTCTCTAATTCTTTCACATATTAGTTTTCCATTCTAAATGCTTGCTAAAGTCAATTCTGGCTGCCTTTGGAGGCTCTTTCTTCTTTTCATTGGCTGGGCGAGCCCGCCGCGAAGTTCTGGTGTTTACGGCATTGGTGTTCTGGTTCACTTGACTGGGGTTCCTCTACAGACGTCATCACAATTTACGTTGGTACACTCCCGCCACCAGAACCATTTCCACAACCGCCTTTTCTACTACACCAGACAATAACCGTATCCTAGCGTCTTACTGGTCTTTAGAGGCCTGAGGAACATAATTTATTATACATACATAATCTTCACGATGATCATGTTCATGAACGTCTACCAAAAATTTAAATCCGTTTTGGCAAGTTGGTCTCACGTGGTCTTAGGTACCCTCGTTGAAGACGGATCCGGACTCGCCACCAGGAACGTGACTGAGCTGCTCCTGCTGTCTCTAAGGTATATATTAGTCTAGTCTTCAACAGCATGGAATATTTGGTTTACCCGTGCTGGCCATGCTTATAGACTGCTAGTAAGAACCAAATGGAGAATCTAATCTTCTAGAAGAGTATATTGACCGAGTACCATATCGTCTCTAAATCAAATAGTAAATTGAGATAATGTAAAGACATGCCAATAACTAAGAAGAGAAAGGCGAATATTCTAGGACAAGAAGGACAACCGTGCGTATATAGATCTCTTCGATGCCAGATAATTTGTTTGACTTCATGGTTAGGCTCGGACTGATTCAAACATATGAAAAAGACTATTTCCGATTCGTTTAAGTCTCCGCAGGCATACAAAATAGTAGCGACAAACTTTTAAGCACATTTTGAGTTCAAATTCTTGATAGAATACTAGCAATATCCCAACTTACAATTTTCTCTTATTCATGGGACTTTATCAGCTAATGCGGACCTTTGATAATTAAGCTAGTCATTTTTAGGGGGCTCCATTTTGGGGACACTTTGGTCATTGGGAAATCGAAGAATTATATCTTGACTCAAATTAGGTTCTCAAAGTCTGATAGCTCTTAAAGTATTCTCTCACACTATGGTATTTTAGTTACTATATAATAGAAAACCTAAAAGAGTAGAAATAAATACATGTATATATCCCGATCGCACTACCAACGATGAAAGCAAAGGCTAGCATTAGCCTTTTGCGGGTATGCGCGTTTACAAGACAGGGGACATGAATAGGACGTTGATAGCTTTGCTAAAGAATGCCATCTAAATCTATAGATGAAGAATTGAGTCGGCGCAATGTAAGCGAAGCCAATCGCCCGATACTGATATTGATGCTACTGTGAGTGAAGATAAGCCTGATTACTTAATATTTACCCCGAGATAGACTGGTGAATTGCGCATCGTGTGTAGAAGGGGTCGTGTCGTGCTGATTTGCTGATTTACCATGTTATCTTGTTACTTAGCGAATAAAAGGTTGGAATCAGCTATACCGAACTGCTACCCGAGAGCTAGGTTGCCACCTTAAGTTGATTAATACAGCACCCCTAAGCTTAATATGTCTTCCATGCGGGGAAATTCCAAAAGGCCGGGAATTGAGATATTGGCCTCTCATGAGAGATGTTCTCGAAAATATAAGTAAGCCTTCGAAGCTGCAAATGCCAAATCGAAGCCAAGTATTTGCATCTCTGCACTTCACCTCGACATATGTTCTTTATTCGACCCGAGTATTAACATTTAAATCTCTACCTCAGAATCCCTACGTCGCCTCAACGTTTATTCTTCATTCGCTTCTAGCCGCAACTCGTTCTACCAAAGGCACAGTGAGACGACCATGAAGCTCTACCTTCTCTACGCCCTCATTACGACCACGCTGGCATTGCCACAATTCTGCTCTGATCCCGGCGGCCCACCTGGAGGCGTTGTCGATGGTTACTGCGGAAATCCAGCCTGGTGCACTACTAAGAAGGGATGTGGTAATTTAGTCTGGCTGAATTCACCTTGCCAAGGTTCGACCAATCCTGATGCTGGTTGCTGCATGTATTGGCCTCTTAAAACAGAATAATCTACAACTGCTATCACGTAGACTAGCAATGAAAAAACCAATTCGCTATGCTTAAATAAATACTCCTCCTGTAGAGGAATTCTTAATGAGCTTGTCTTCTGTAACTTTAGATAATTATGAGGAAAACGGTCATATCATTAGATATTGAATGTAGAGGTATGCATTTGGTTGGTTTGCTTTTGTAACAGAAGAGAGAGATCTGGCTCGCCCGCAAGGTAGAGCCCACACCAGGAAGCACAACAGCAGGCGTATGATTTGGAACGACTCTGGACCTTAGGCCTTCGTACCATCTTCCTCTTTGCCTTCCTCTTGCTCTTCAAGACTATACTGTTTAGGAATTTTTCGACACATTCATTGAGGTTCACTCGTTATACAAGTTCGCATAGAATTTCACCAAATAAAGTGAGGTTTGCGTTCGCTCGCCCAACTTCTACATTCCGAAGGACCCAGCTGACAGTGCCAAATGTACTCTCCAACTTGAGTCGATGGATCAAAAACTGCGAAGAGCACACCGGAACTACCGAAACGTATTTTAGATATTTCAAAAGAAGGCTTGCTACCCATAAGGCTGGTCAGAGGCAGTGGCATACGTACGCGTTATATCGCTTTGTCCTACTGCTGGGGCGTCGTAACTGAGAAAACTCTCCGAACGACAAAAGCGACATTAGTTCAGCACGAGCAGGGCATCTCCTGGACGGCATTACCAAAGACGTTCCAAGATACTATTCTTGTATGCAGAGCACTGGACATACGATATCTATGGGTCGATGCGTTGGCGATAATCCAGGACGACACCGATGACTGGGAAGAAGAGGCTGTAAAGATGGCTTCTATTTATTCAAACTCTTGGCTCACCATTGCAGCGACTAGCGGGCATCACAGCGACGCCGGCATTCTCCATAAGTGGTTTAAAAAGTCACACAATACTATGATTGAATCAGGATCACGCGCAATCGAGCTTCGAGGGCACATCTTCAAACTTAGGCCTATCCTTACCTTGGCTCATAATTGCTTCTTCAAGCATGGCGCTTCATCTCAGAAGACAGAGGACGTCGCTCATCCTTTGCTGACTCGCGCTTGGGCTTTTCAGGAGCGTGTGCTTCCAGGGAAAATTTTACATTTCCATGAAGAGGAACTTTTCTGGGAATGCAGAGTCACTGCCCAGTGCGAATGCGGTGGCTATGAACCTCCCTCGAAAACTGCGAATAAATTCTTTTTCTTACCAAGAGAGCTAATTAAAACTATACGCACACACGGTTTGAGCCAAAGTGAATTAGGCAAGGCATGGTTCCAAATGGTTGGCGCGTATACGACCTTGAATTTAACATATGAGAGCGATAGACTGCCAGCACTTTCAGGTCTTGCAGTCCAATTTCATCGCAGTTATTTGGGCGATTATGTCGCTGGAATGTGGTTAGGAACACTGCCTGAAGGGCTGCTATAGCAAGTACATTCGCTACAGGCTACAAGCAGCTTGTCAAAAGAGCTCTAAGCACCATCTTGGTCATGGGCATCAATTCCACTTTCTGGGCAGACATCCATACTATATTCGGGCGATGATGGCGTGTCGTCTGATTCGTGGAGTAAACTCGAAGTACTTCGGATAAGAAAAGCTGGTATCGGTATGAATCCGCTCGGATGGGTTCACCATGCTATTCTTACTATCCGTGCTTTATCTACTGAATGCACCGCCTGCAGATTTCGTGGCAAATCTGGCAGTATTTGGTGCGTTAAATTCTCAACAGAAGATATGGACATAGTAAGTGGTGGCCGGTTGGCGTTGCTGATGCACGATGGCGTATACCCATTGTCAGAGGGTACAATACTTCAGTACATCTATGTTGGGAATGGTGAAGGGTTGGCACTGCAAATAGGGTCAGCAGACGACATAGATGGTTGGCAGCGTGTAGATCTTGTTATGTTCCACGACGTGCTCATTAAACCTTGCCTTCATTTTCTTACACAAACTCCATCTATATTCGAAATTATATAAAGTATCGACTTACAGTATGTTTTCTTAACGCATCAGACTACCTCAAACCATCGAACTGCCAAGACAATCATGGCATTCATTCAATGCTACATGTTTTAAGTTTATTAGGATAATCTTTCTGTATTCTAATAAATACTAAGCTTATAACTATAGAAGTAAGCTAAAGGAGTAGAGTAAAAGGGTTAGTTCTATAGAAGGAGAGCTTCTAGAGCTCTGGTACTGAGAATAGAAGCCCTAAGTTCCAGTACTAAGAGCGGAAGGCATAGACTTCCGGTGACGAGAGCACCGTTTTAGAAGACCTGTGCTCTTAGGAAGCTTAGTCGTTAGTGAGAAGCGCGCCAGAGCAGGTGGCGCGCTGGGCACGGGCGCGACATTAGGCTATTTAAATAGTACGGTGTGAGGCAGATTCCAGTCAGGCAGGGGATACGGAATCATGAACTATCAACATAATTTATCGCATGCAGGCATTTTATCTAACAGCTCTAGTCATATCATATTAATTAGTTCTATCTCGTGCTTTTCGCAACTTTTCATGATTTTGGTGTACCGTAGGGCAAGGTGCCCAGCCTTCGCGTTTGGCCCCCAAACAATGCTCAGCCCCTTTCAACATGCATATAAGCCGCCTCCGCCTCAGTTTCCAAGTCCATCAGCACATTTCGAACGACGCTTCGCCATTTTCGATAACTTGGGGTTCTGTACACACAGTTTGACATGGACTTTGTTGAGCCACCATTCGGTGGAGAGGGTGTAGAGGTTCCTCTTATTGGCTCGACGGTGATGCGACCAGACGAGGACGAATGGTACAATCTTGCTACAGCGCTAGACCTTTCCCAAGCCCAAGAAGACATTGCAGGATTCATTCAATCATGGTTGTATTTTGGTCTCCTTGCTGTGCTTGCGGACAGGACCATAGACGGACACGATTATTCGACATCTGGGAAATGCGGGTCCACCGTTGTAAGCTCGCAGCTAGTTGCAGCGGCACTTGTTGAAATGAAGGTCAGCGTGCTTTGCCTGCCGCGGGAAGAGTGTATGAATGTACTTGAAAGACATAAAACAATACTCGTAAGAGCGGACGAAGCAGTACGTTGCACAGAAGATCACTTTACTAGTCACACCAGCAGCCTTATCGACTTGATATTGCTTTCGGTAAAAGTATTGATCGGAACTATCGCTCATTCTTACGACTGCGCGGTTGATCACATGTTCGAAAAGCTGTGTGGAACTACGATTCAGTGGTATGATATCGCACGAAGAAGGGGCGATCCTTCAAAAGCTGCGGATCGAGCTTTGGAGGCCAAGATGATGGAGAATGGGTGGTGTGTACACCAAATTCACAAGATTCTCTCCACTTTCAGTTTCCAGACCGCCTATTACTTTGCTAGGTTACCACGTCCTAGAAGCGCCAGACTTGGACATGATTGCTGCAGCAAGTCATCATGCAAGGGTTGGGATTCTAAGCCCGGTGACACAAGCGCCTGTCATACGACTGATCATTGCACTTGCTCAACGGTAAGTGTCTCATCAGTAGAGGTTGCAAAAATCATCCGAAGCGACCAGATCCCACTAGTTTCCATTGAGGAAGATGTACATGGCACACTATCACTCAAACTTCATACGAAGACGAGGTCTTCAAGGTATGTTGCCATATCTCATGTGTGGGCAGACGGCCTCGGCAATGCTTTCGAGAATGGTCTACCCACATGCCAGCTACGTATGTTGCAAACATACCTTGGCCAGATATCCAGGGACCGGCCCACAACTTGGTCCAATCTTGTGACATCTCCAGCCGCAACACTTTTTTGGATGGATACATTGTGTATCCCGGTACAGGTCGCGCCTCCAGGGATTCCTTTCTCCAGTGAAGACCTCAAAGAGATCAAAGGGAAAGCTATCGACAAAATGAATATCGTATATTCCTCAAGCAGTCACACGCTCGTCCTAGACGCGGAAATGAGGGCGATACCGGTGTCAGCAGATAACCCCACGAAGCTCGCTTACAGCCTATGCTGTGGATGGACAACGAGATCCTGGACGCTACAGGAGGGCTGTTTGCCTCCCTTGACCGTGTACGCGCTGGCAGATGGTATCTACTCCCATGAGGCTAGGCATTTCGGACAACAATTTGGCATGGGAAAGCTGAACTACGCGATTCGAGTTGCATCTGTTCTTGGTAAGAAGAGGTTCACTGCACCCAACCTAGTCATGGCGGTCCGTGGCTTAACACCAGAAGTTGTAGCACGAAAATTTGACTTTTCGGTACATCGTGACATATACACGTCGTTTGCGACCAGAAATTTCAACATATGGGATGGCGCGTATCATCCAATGCTCTCCGGTAGAACAACGCTTCACACTCGCAACAAGTATGCCGAAATTTGGAATGAGCTTCTTGACCGTTCATCGAGCCAGCCAGCCGATATCCCAGCCATTTTTGCCAACCTGCTTGGCGTTAGTGCTTACGAAGTGCTCAAAAGAGAATCGGAAGAGAAAAGAGTGGCTTTGATCATACGACAACAAAGAATTCTACCAATAGAAATCCTTTACAATACCGGCCCGCGTCTGCGAGGAACATTGCATGCGCAGAGAATTCCTACAATGCGGCAACTACAAGAGCCTCTTGATTCACTTGAAGGTGTGCCTGAAGAATCTATTGGATTGCTGGATATTTCCGGGCCTGAAACCCAAGTTTTCAAGAATGGATGGGTGCCAGCCACGATAGGTGGTGATGCAATCTCTCAGTCTTTAGCATTGCCAATACTGCATCTTCAGGTCCTGGAAGATCGTCTCCAAGTATATGATGGCGACAAAGAACAATTTCCATGCATGTTCACTACCACGGACCTCAATATCCCTGCATCGGCGTTTGTCTTGAAGAGAACCTCAAAATGTCAGACAAAAGACAAGGAAATCAGTGCATGCACGCAAAAGATACTCACCGTTGTTACGAGAGTGATCGATCCTTCGACACTGAACCTTTCGCAAGGTATAGAAGAGACAGTGCAAGGACACTGCTTCATATATGATTCTGGCTCCTTGTTGGCCATGTCAATGGGTCTTGTTGATCACGCTCAAGGTGCTCATATGGTGATCCTAGGCCGCTCTAGAGAACGTCTTACACTTCGTTACAGTGAGCCGATTCGTCTGACTCGTATTACTCAAAAGCGTCAGAATCTCAGAATGTTGCCAGTAGTCGATTGTCAATGTAATACCCACGGAAGCAAACAATTCATTGACATAGTCTACGGTAAGTTGATTACTGTTATCTTCCAGCATATGAAATGATTGAAGCTTATACCACCCCTAGATGCTGAAGACCTGGGTCCTTTGCTAAAGGGTTCGACGAAAAACCCTAGTCAGCTGTTCCTGGAACATTGGTTCAATCCTATTGCCGTATTCGGCATGCATTATCATTTTTCTGGCAGCCTACGTCCATTCATCGGGACATTGCGACCCCTGTTGATTACAGCGATATGGCTCGTCATGCCAATAGTGGTGTACTCGTATCAGCATTTCATTGTGAAAGGAGCTGCAAGACGATTGTTCCTCGCGCCACTGAACGACCGCGAACAATTCCACCAGCCATCGAGGTCCCGGCTAGGTAAGCTTCGCTATGGGCTGGATACATTGATCGTGCATCCGTGGTCTGTCATCCTTGTGGGCCCTGCACTTGACGGCTTGTTTTGGTTGATCCTAAAAGGTTCGGAGGGAAGACAGGCCATGATTCGTTCCAAGAAACAATTAGTGATAAGCACACTGGTTGTTGCGTACTGGTACTTGTTCATTGGAGCCGTTAATTGGAAGCTTACGAAATGGAGCTATTTCGTTGTAGCTGCGACAATCATCGTAGGCGCGATGCATGAATTGTGGACGAAAGGATTAACATCATATGGGATGCTTCAATACATTGTGTTATTCGTAAACCTCTGGATGATTACATTTACTTTCAATGCTCTTCGTAGAAGCAGTCGACGGTAGTTAGCTGCTGAGCTTGTTAAAATATACTATAAAGACTTCAGATAATCTCTAAGCGCCCCTCATCGGTTTCCAGAGCATTTATCTAAATGAGTATAGCACCGATACTAATTTTTTGTTATTTAAATATCTATTCCTATATCACGAAAATCCTTCTATGCTTTAAATATTCTATAGATATGATGTCTTCAACTGGCGTGCATACTGAAAGACCAGCGCAAATATAGTGAGGCGAAAGGAGTGAATCAGCATGTACTGGTAGCATACGAAAAAGAACTTGGTATATAGGACCCTGATATAGTGAAAAGTGTACACTATCTGGCTTCTGTGCTGTAGGACTAGGGGAAGCATGCAGAGGCGGAGAAATTGGAACGCCAAGCACAAGAAGCAAGAGAGGAGCTGTGACCACCTATATCTCGGTCTCTGATATTTGGTGGTATCATAAATGGTAGGTGCAGGGTCTTGAATCCAATGCACTAGAATGAATACAGGACTATTAACACAGATGGTTTTAAAGAAGGCTTCAATGGGGTGATGCGAACTTGGTAGATCAGATGCGATCTATAAAAATCTAAACGCCCCTTTAGTCTAGACTATGTTATAGAGATACGAATGTTTTTAACTATATAAACACTAATGGCCCGCGTCGCTATAATGGTTCTGAACCATTGACAAAGGTCATTTTCTTGTTGTTCTTTATTTTTTCTGGGTGGTAACATGTACTTTTCAGTGTGAATCAACAGGTTTTCATTGATTTAAGTACATAGCCATTCTGACGCCCCCTTTACCTTCGTGAGGTACCCTGTCCTCACCTATGGAGGGATGCGCTATCATCCTAAGTAGGGAGGTGGACTGCTAATCTTCGCCCTACGAAAGATATAGCGCATCCACGCCATATTCTCTCTTCTTATTGTGGAAGAGTTGGATATTGCATGTTCGACATCTCAGTACAGAAGCTGGCTTTTATGCAGAGAAGCGCGCAGGCAGCAGGCTCAACTCTCTGAGAACCATGGCTCTCAGAGAGGCAGCCGCACACGCCCTAACCTCTTGTAAAGGAGCTGTTATATTATATTGACTTCGTTAGGATAAGGAGATAATTAGGTATCTTATAATTTATACGCACTACTCCGCTGTAGCTATATTCGCTTAGTCCACGTGACTCGTAGCGTTATCGATTATTGGTTTGCGGATCAAGTACTAGTAGTTATCCTTTTCACGCCTTTTTTATTGGTCTGCAAAGGGTGCTTTGCATGGTTCTTATTTTTAATATTATGATACCCCTCAGTTGCTCTAAGAAAACGCCATGGCATTATTTTTATATAAGATTATACTAAATAATACATTACGCCAGGCTATATATCTTTAGGTAAGAAGCTGATATATAATATATAGAATTAGGATAGAATATTCTTTTATAGATAGAACTAATTATGTAACTTAATTCTAGTTATAGTACTGGCTATAGCGCTGGCTACCTATAGTAGTAGTAGTAGTAGTAGTAGTAGTAGTAGTAGTAGTAGTAGTAGTAGTAGTAGTAGTAGTAGAGCGTAGGTAGATCTAAACGTATAATAAAGATAGCTGTTGTATATGAAGATACGTAGTCTCTAGCTAGGTGATACTTTAAAATGAAGGTAAAAGTTGGTGCAAAACAAAATCCGGTACCACTCCCCAGTACAAGATAAATTTCAAGGAAATTCTTCACTATGCCCTCTCCACTCTCCTTCCTCCGACTTGTCGGTCTTAATCACATTGACTGCAGCTACTCCAGGGGTCTGAATAGTCGTGTATTACTGCGGAATGCCGCTCAAATTACAGAGGCGATCGTTGGTGCTGACTCCTGCAGTCCCAAACCCGGCGGTTAATCCGTTAACAAGAGCATCGAGCTGTGTACCGGGTGGCTGCTTTCCAAACTTGACCGTTAGAGTCATAGTGCTCTGGTTCGGGGTATGGCGGCTCGTGCTGCACTTGATGGACTCTAGAACGTTTGTGCTGAAGGATGACGCAGCATTCTTGATACTGTTGGCAGCCGCCCCACAAATGGTTTTCTCAGATCCATCAGCCACTTGACTGAAGTTAACGGTGAACGTGTTGCCGTCGGTTGCGTGGCTAACGTTGCAGCTGTCAAGGATTGCGGTGGCCTGGACTATAGAGGTCATAGCTGCGGCGCCGAGCGGAATAAGTGTGAACTTCATGATGAATGGGAGGTTGGTAGGTAGGCAAAGTTAAGCTTCAACCCGATTTGAGTTTGTAAATGATATGTTTGTAGACTGTTGATGGTCTGTGAAAGTGCGGACTAGATTGACTCTTTATCCGCCTATTCGATCTTTTTATGAGGAATCATGATTTGCCTATCTAGTATACTTTTACGGAAGATTCCTTAAACTAGGCAAATCGAGCAAGTCTGGAATTTTAAGCAGTCCACCACTGTGAAACGGATCCGCGGTATCTTGTTTTCCTTTGTTCTCTGTTTACTCATCGCTTCAACGACTCGGAATTCTCAAAAGCTAACACATCTAGAAATGGCTGATGATAACTTTAGTATTACCTTGACACTCTCCACAATTCTGTAAGCAACGTACGTATTGATGCGCATAGATAAGTTTTCTAGTGTTGGTGACCTATTAGCTGGGAGATGTAGCTGGAAAATAAGAAACATGATGGCGTCAGCGCTCGGGTAAGACTAACTTCCGTCTCTAAACTGACTAATGGTATCTCATTGTGCAAAATTCTAGTAGTAAAGTGTGCAATTTTTATGTAAATCTCTTTACAAAAATGTTTAGTAGTATAATCTACACTTTGTTTTTGCTCATATAAGCGAAGTATAGGTTAGGGTAAGAGTACACGGAATGCGACGAATAGCACTTATCGCGCTAGCCTAGGGGTCAAAACCAACGAGATCCTCGGCCGCATGTATAAACTGAGATGCTGCCGCCGTCAGTTGATGTCTTAACTTCATCACTGTCCACTGGCACCGTCTACTACTATTTTCTCGAAAGAATTCTATTAAAAGTTCAAAATCTTCATTTCATCTAGTTTTTTCGAGACCCAAAAATGGTTGTTAGAGCCACCTTAGCCGCTGTTGTAGCGCTTGACCCTGTCGATATGTCACGCTCGCCCCACGTTGGATCTTACTGACGACAACGTGAGGATTATCGGTGACTAAAATGCTCGACTCAGGCGTGGCACTCAACATGAGTGTTATGGCTTGTCTTGGTTATGTTGCGGTGTGATCATGGTAGCACAGACGCCAAATGGAAACGACTTGTTAACTGCAAGACCAAGACTGAAGGTGTTCTTCCTGAAATCTACTCTAACTATATTGGCTTGCTCTGCACCAACTCAAGTTTCTTATTTTCTAGCGCTTTTTCAGTCTGTCCCTGATAATAGCGGAGAACTTAATAACTGTATTGCTCAGTATTCCTGGTTTGTCTTCGCCCTCCTAGACTTCTGTCGAGAAGTAAAAGGAAACTATTGGTAGGCCGTGCTCCAGGTTTGTTGGTATATCGGAAACAGAAACCATATTATTTTTTTATAGTTGAGGTAAAGACTGAGTTTGATAACTTAGTGAGAGATACTTACCAATAAAAATCCGGTATGGCAGCGCAAAGCGAGAGGCTTTAGCGTGATGCTCACGAGGCCTTCGAAAGGCGCGACAAACTGATCGATGCCGCTTATGAAGCTCTGGAACGCTTTGCCAGTGAGCTTCTAACTTTCGAGAATGACGACACGAATATCGGGAGCAAAGCTGTGCTGATTCTCCCTGTTGCTGTAGATTCCTTTAAGTAGCTGACGGAATTCTGCGAAGGCGTTGTTGATTAGTAGACTTATGAAACCATCAAGTTAATATAGGAGATCGGTGAAGATGGGCAGATTGCAGAACGGATTAAGAACTTTGGAGAGCGGCTGAAAATTATATTGAACGGGTTAGACAATGCAATCTCGAAGGCTTTGGGAAACTTCAATGTGCATAATGACTAGTATATGAATTACAAAGCAACTCTTAGGCGAGCAGAGGGACGTAGAGATGTAAGAATCACTTCCATCTTGCTAGTAAAAATGCCGCTGCTGATGCCAGGGAGGATTTCCTCCATAGTATCTTCGGCGACAGTAATATTGACAACGCGATCAAGACCTGCGCGGACTAAGAAAACACCTCGCATAAGAGTGCAGACGAGGCCTGGGCCATGTGGGACGATCTTCGGAAACTGAAGGATGGGCACCATTCGCTGCTTGAAAACAATCTTAGCCAGCTGTCTTCGGAATTGATTGACTTAGCTGACGGCATGCGTACGAACTACGCCCACATCGGCACCACCCGGCAAGTTGATAGGGATTGTTGGCTTGCGGCTCACCTGCTGCAGTATCACGTTGCAACCAACAATTAGCCGAGATAATCCATTGAGATATGTTTTTAAGTTAGTTCACACCGTCAACAATTCGATTGATAATGACGAAGATGTTATCCGTCTCAAATCGGCCATAGTGAATAACGTTCGCCAAATGTTCGGAGATACTAAAGCGGAGGGCCGCTTACCTAGGAAGCCTAGTATTAGCTACTAGCGACCTCAGAATGTCCTAGGTCTAGGTAAAGAGTAGGGTTCTATAGCAGCTAGCCTTGTTAGCTTCGGAAATACCAATAGTAGCACCTACATCCTATTATCTCTTGCATACATCTAGCCTTGTCGAACCTCTAATAGAGCTATACAGACCTGATAAATAGCTATACTAGTTGGCCTAGCCGATATATGGGCAGACGCATTAATTTACACCAGGCTGATACCTAAAGAGGTGGATACAGAATTATGAATTTAGAAAATCATTGCTACAGCAAGCTGCGATGCCCGTTGGCTTTGGATTCTTTGTTGGCGACTTTCTCGCAGTACTCAAACTTCTCGGAGCCATTATCGATGTCCTTCGCGAGCCGTCCTGTGCGACTTCTTCGTTTCGCTCCTAAAATAATAAGCTTCATGCACTAGAAACAGCCCTTTTTAAGTAAAGCGTCTCAATCCTAATACGTATTATAATTCTAAGAAGGTGGTGTTAGAATATATAGTATAATAATACTAACAGATAATTAATTTGTTCTATAAGAAGTTATAAAAGGATCAGCCTCTGTTGGAATCATCAGATTCCTATGGTGTTAGAATCATCATATTCCTATGACGTCAACACCATGTCTCGTGATCTCCTTCTTCCTCCCTTCTCTCCCTTCTTTCCCCCCTTTCTTCGCTATGGCTCATTGCGCTCACGCGCCATGGCCTATAGCGCTCCGTGCGTTGCTCCCTTACAATGCCTTCGTCTATATAAACTCCTCCATAGTTCTCTCTCTATAGAATCAATCGTCTACTCTCAAACTTACTTGCAGCTGCAGTTGATTCAACCCCGTGCACCTTTTGCCGTGCCAATAGCCTCATCTAGAGTAAGGGGTGATAGAACTAAGAGAAAAAGATGCTTAGGTAAAGATTAATAAGAGTATATTGATTGAATAAATTCACAAACGAGACTTTCATCTCAAGCACGCTAAAAAGATCTCAAAGACAGCAGTGTTTCCCCTGCTGTGCAATGACTCCATAAGAGTATATATAAGAAAAATAATATAGAGAAGCTTAGAGTAGAGATTAGAGGTCCTCCAAGTAGTATTATAATTCTCCTATCAGCCATCTAAATAGTAGTAGTAAAAGTCGAGATATATTAGTAGGGGTCCTATTAAAAAAGCATTATAATTTGTTAAATTATTCACGAGATTCATCTACTTATTTTCTAGGTTCAAGGATAAATTTAGCGCTAATAACTAGTTTATCTTACCGATGTATCTCAATAAAGAGCTTCCTTTCTATTAAGAATTTATTAGATTACTAGAAGCCTTACTAGTAACACTCAAGATTAATCTTAAGAAGTTAATCTATAGTCCAGTAATACTTAATCGTGGAGAATTTTCGATGAAGGATTTAGGAACGCAGCGCCCGATTGACCTTTCAGTGCCGTAAGACTTTTGATTCTACCCAGGATAAAGAGTTGCAATAAGTATGGTATTCAAGCAGTAAGAAACAGGTATTACAGCTTTGTGTCTGAGCTGTGGTTCAGATAATCAGGAGGCGGACAAAGGAATCACATGGTGATTGAGAACAATGCCTTGATAGATGCAGTGTATCAGCTCTCACTTGCATAGCATTTTATGTGGTGCAATCTTCCGTCGCATTGAGCGGTTCGTTGATCACGAACCGGAAACGAGTAGAGAGAATGAAGATATGGAAAAACCCCGCCCTGAAGTCGAGCAAGGATAGAGATTCATTGGAACAACGAAGCCACTAAACGAGAACGGTGGACTAAGTAACGTGTGAAAATTTCGCCGGGTACAAATCATCACTACAAGAATTACCAAAACATCTGATATCAATGAAATAGTGACCCTTTACTCCAAATGATAAACAATATCCTCAAACATGATAAAAAGGCCCATCGCAAAGAAGACCATTTTAAAATTCCAAAGTTCGTCTTTTTACTTACCTTTATTTCCACGAAGCATCTACTGTCGCAGTCTTCGCACAAGACTTAGCCACGGTGTACTGTCTGTTTGAACCCGACTCATATGTCACTGCACCATTCGACTCTACCTTGATGAACTTATACTCGAAACTTGTTCCCGCTGGAAGGTTCAGCGTTGTCGTCCAAAGTGGATTTGATGAAGTGTACTGCGAAGCCGATAGCGCCGGTGCCTTTGCCGTATCCCAGCTGCCCAGCTGCGAGATGGAGCCAACGATCTTGATAGTCTGTCCTACTACTGTGGTAGCCTTCTCATTGAAAGTCAGCGCTACAGTTGAGGCAGTGGCGCATCCCGTCGCCGTCGCCGTCGCAGCTGCTGATGTCTTTGTCGAGCTGGGTGGGGGGTTTGGGCCGCCGGACCCAGAGCCCGTGATGGTGATGTCAGCGCAGGTCAAGTAGACCTGCGGTGTCTGAAAGGAGTTCCACTTGAATGAAAGCAGCGTATGGTTAGATAAGTAGTTTGGGATCTTGATCTTCGAGCTGACAGTGTATCCACCAGCGATGCTTGTGTAGCATGAGTTCAGCGGCGCGTTGTCGACGCCGCGGCACTTTGTGTCCTGGAATCCTTTGCAGGTGAACCAGTCGTTCCGCCAGCAGGGCTGGTCAGGCGTGCAGTCTGCGTTGTAGCCGCAAGTCTGGCCATTGACGTCGGTACACTTCAGAGTGCCAGCTGTGAAGCAGTCTTCAGCGGCCTGCTTCTCTGCTTCAGTGGGGAGATATGAGGGATCCAAGAATTTGTTCACGAGGGCTTGGTCCTGGCAGATGCGGTAGCTGAAGATGCCTGCGCTGCGGTTAGCTTTTGTGTCAAGAGGGTTCCTGTTTTTCGTACCTCCGTGGTCCCCGTTGTTGTCGACGCACCACTGGACGTCTACGATATCGCCAGCTTTGTAAGTGATGACTGGCTGAGAACCCCAGCGAGGGCCTGGCTGATTGTAGTCTACACCCACTCGCGCGTTGTAGCCGCATGGTCCGCTTCGACCGACTTTTGCAGAGTTCACGTCGGGCCACGCAGTAACGGGCTCGAGGATTGTGCATTCAGGGCACGTATCTGCGCCAGCCTGTTCACTGTTAGGCCACCCTGTTTGGGCACTTAGACCTCATTGAAGATACGCACTTGAGCGTTGAGTCCAGTGCGGCTCATAGGAGAGGAGAGATATCCATGGGCCTCTACAGAAGCCACGAAGGCAAGGACCTGAGCGACGAAAGATAACATGTTGACAGAATTCTCTGAAAAGACTAAAAGAATCCTGATTCCGGCACTGAAGGCGATTCTTCGACTTCATCATGACTCCTATATACCGCCTATACCACACCCTCATCGATCGAATTTCTCCGTCGTATACCATTGCCATCTAATCCAACATCGCCTTGGGCATCTACGGCATCCACAATATGCATAGTCCTCGGTTGGAGCATAGTACGTCTAGCCCGGCTTCATTGGACGAAAGTCGTCCCGAGCGCCCCGCGCTAGCGCTCACCTACACCAACACTGTTGTAGTTGCGTCACGCGGCTTACTCTATCCTTCATGCGGTTGCGCATCCAAATTAAAGATGCCGGCATAAGCCATGTGTCCGGTAAGCTAGGTAAGCTTGCGGGGCTCCGCATTCTCGAGAAAACCGGGTTTCCAGCTCCCTTCTCGGAGGGAAACCGCCCGTCCACCCGCCAGGCCCGACATTCGACCAACGGAGATTTCAGTACTCACGACGACGTATCGCAGTGTATTTGCCTGGGGCCCTATCAAGAAACCGCCTCGGTAGATGATGGACATTCTAGTGCTCGTTAGAGGACGCTCGCCCTGTCGATCACGGCCCATGCACCGAATCCGGGGAAAGCGCAGCTCTGAGCATGCGAGCGGAGACGATGTACTGCTTTTGCAGTTGCCTAGTTGGGGTGTGAGCCGGCCCCGGAGCGTCTATACCGGTGGTCAGAAGACGTGCGGGTGACCTTGAGTGGTGTTTTGAAGATGGTGCGAGGGGTGCGCGGTGGTGTTGGGGACGAACTTTGCTCCTGGGGACTTAGTACGCTGACTTTAGACCTGGCTTGTGAAACGAGCGTGATCGATCCGCGGCTAGCGAGCGTGAGGCCTCAGGCACGGAAATTATAAAGGGGCGAAGTTTTCGCTGAAGAAAGGACCTTACGCGCTTTCCACTGAGTACGCTCGGGATCAGCACGGCCTCGTCCACGATGTTGTTCGGTCAACTCACCCTTTCTTTTCTGCTCCAAGCCACTTCTATTTTGGCAGCAGATACGTCAGCGTGGAAATCTAGGAGCATTTACTTTGCCCTGACAGATCGCATTGCTCGAAGCAGTTCTGATTCAGGAGGCTCTTCATGTGGCAATCTGGGCAACTACTGTGGAGGCACGGTATGTCATTCCATCGCTTCAGCTTATGAGGCAACATATTGATTATATTCGGTTCTAGTTCAAAGGCCTTGAGTCGAAGCTTGATTATATCAAAGGCCTGGGCTTTGACGCTATCTGGATAACACCCGTTGTCTCCAGTAAGTGCAAGTGTTGGTTTCGAGAAGTTGTCGCTTACAAAATAATCAGACAGCGCTGGTGGATACCATGGCTACTGGGCGCAAGATCTGTATTCCGTGAACTCCAACTATGGCAGTGCAGATGATCTCAAGAGTCTTGTCAACACCGCTCATTCCAAGGTGAGCCACATGACACCTTTTCAAGTGCCTCGCTGATTAAATATCAGGGCATCTATATGATGGTAGATGTGGTAGCAAATCACATGGGTCAAGCGGCTATTTCCGACGATCGCCCTGATCCCATGAATCAGCAGTCCTCATATCACACGGCCTGTGACATCAACTACTCGGATCAGAGCAGCGTAGAGAATTGCAGGATTGCAAATCTTCCAGATGTCAATACGCAGAGCTCCACCGTTCGATCGTTCTACCAAACTTGGATTAAGTGGCTGGTGAATGAATACAAGTTCGATGGTGTGCGTATTGATACTGTATGTTTATTGAATGGGGCCATGATCCGATTTCAGTACTGACTTGTACTAGGTCAAACACGTGGAAAAGGATTTCTGGACGCCTTTCTCTGCTGCAGCTGGTGTATACTGCATCGGCGAGGTGTTTGATGGTGGTGTAGGCTACGTCTCAGGCTACGCAAAAACCATGCCAGGCCTGCTAAACTACCCTGTGTACTACCCCCTAAACAACTTCTACCAACAGAAAGGTTCTTCCCAGGCGCTGGTCGACATGATCAACACCGTCAGCTCTTCCTTCCCTGATCCCGCTGCACTAGGTACCTTCGTTGACAACCATGACAACCCCCGATGGCTGAACCAGAAGAACGACCAAACGCTGTTGAAGAATGCGCTGGCATTTGTTATCTTGTCACGCGGCATTCCGATCGTGTACTACGGTACCGAGCAAGGCTATGGCGGAGGTGCAGATCCAGCTAACCGCGAGGACCTCTGGCGCAGCAGCTTCAACACAAACACCAACCTTTACCAAGCCATCAAAAAGCTAAACGCTGCCCGCAAATCTTCTGGTGGCCTCGCAGGAAACGACCACACGCATTTGTATGTGGCAGATACCGCTTACGCATGGAGTCGCGCAGGTGGCAACCTCGTGGTTCTGACTACCAACGGCGGAGGTTCGTACAGCAAGCAACACTGTTTCAACACGCAGAAATCGAACGGCCGCTGGACCAACGTCTACGGCGATGGGTCCACAGTGACAAGCGATGGCAGTGGGAATATCTGCCTCCAGGTCACCAACGGTGAACCAATTGTCCTCGTGGCCTCTACGGCTACGGAAACCGGAGTGAAGCCGACCACCCTTCAAACTTCAGCGACTCCATGCCCTACCGCTGTTTCCGTGTCGTTCACCCACCGCGTTACTACCGTCGTGGGTGACACGATCAAGATTACGGGAAATACCACGCAGCTGGCCAATTGGACGCCGGCCAAGGCACCGTCTCTCTCTTCATCGTCGTACACGTCGAGTAACCCGATTTGGACGATTACACTGCCGATGACGCCAGGACAAGGCGTGCAGTACAAGTTTGTGAAGGTATCGAGCGGAGGGGCGGTGACGTGGGAAAGCGATCCCAACAGGGTGCTGGCGGTGCCAAAGTGCCAGGGCAGCGCCTCGGCCAGCACCTCGTGGCAGTAAAAGTGAAAAGCGCCCCATTTCATGCTTCCCATCTCGCATCCGTACATAGAAAATATATGGTGTTGGATGCAACTGACTGGGGGTCCAGCCCAGCATCTGATTGGCCGCGCCTCTGTGGCGCAGGGAATGACATAATTGGCGCGATGACGTTTGCCTGTCGCACTTTCGCAGCGAAAAGACGAGCCAACGCGCGGCGCGCGAGGAGCCGTAGCGGGCTGAAGAGCCCGTCGTGTCGCGTCCGTTCCTGACCCTCACTCTGCCCTAACCCTTCCTTTCTCTCGACCTTCCGCTCCCATACCGCCATGCCCGCTTCACCATGTCGGCCCCACCTCTCTCCCCCGCGCAAACGCATGCCTTGTTCGACATCCTGATCCACCACCAGCTGTACTCGGAGATCGAGGCCTTCAAGTACCCCGCCGCCATCGACCAGTATGGCTTCCCGTTCCTCAAGCCCGACGGTGTGCAGACCACGTCGCCGCTGCTGCAGAACATGCTGAATAAGTTTGCCCTGCGCCTGCCTGGGCTCAGAAACGTGGGGCTCGGCTTCTGGCAGGACAAGGTGCGGGTGCTGGTCAAGAAGATGGCCGAGGCAGAGCTGAGCGAGAGTTACGACAAGGGGACCATCGGAGCGAGGAAGGCGCTTGCTACGGCTATCAGCAGTGTTTTAGAGTATGTGGCGCGCGGCATGTTGGGTGGGTATCCCGTGGGGAAGCCCAAGGAGGAGGGTAGGACGACGTATGATACGAGTAAGCCCGAGGATGTGTTGCGGGCGTGGGACGATGGCATGAGGGAGCTGATATACGGGAATCTGCTCGACGAGCTGTTTGAGAAGACGGCAGCGTCGGGCGACCTGGAACAACACTCGGAGCTGGTGCAGGCGGCACACGAGTACATTCTGTTAAAGTCAGCTCCTACTGTTGGAGCTGTGGCTTCTTGCTAACGTCTGCAGCCTGGCGTCGTTCCTACACCACATATTCATCATGTCTCCTGATGGGCAGTACCTCCTCAGGCTCCTCGAGAACGTGCATCGTCTGATTCCGTACACATTAGTGCGCCAGACGCTGCGCGTGGGGAATGCAGCTACGATGATTAACGGCATGGTTCGCCTCGTTCTCGCAAAGCTTTCGGTTACAGCCGTCACCAACTGGATTGGGCTGACGAATAACACCAACGATGGCATGAACCTGATGCAGCAGATCATCTCCACCGTCATGGCGTGGGACACATCCGAGTTCCAGAAGCGTGCGCAGAAGCTGGAGTCACTCAGAGAAGCGCCCAAGAAGGAGGTTTTCAAGGCTATAAAAACGTTCGTCTATGCGTCGAGAGATAAGCACGATGCTGCACGCAATATTTCGATCCAGGAGTCGAAGTCTATCATCGCCGTCATACTGGAGACGTCGGATCCACCTATCGACGGGACGAGCCTCAGTCAGCAAGAGCATGGCATCGCTATGGAGTTTTATAGTAATTACTTATCCATCCGCGATCGTGAGGAGCTTACCAAGATCCTCTGCAAAATGCAACCCGACCTCCTCACATCAGCGATCAAGGATCTGGTTGCTGCCTTTGACCCCATCATCCGCGCCGTCCACAACGCGGTCGATCTCTCCGGCACACTGTATGATGCTGAAATGTTCATCGCCGATCTTATCAAAATATCCAAACCAAAGAAGGCCCCCGGAAACGGGAGTCGAAGCCGCCCTAGCAGCCGCAGCAACTCTCCAGGCCCTAACAGCCCCAACGCCTACCCCGATGTCTCAGGCACCACAAGTACTCCTACGGTCGAAGACTACGTTCCGCTTCTACGCAAACACATGCCTTCCACTCACAAATTCCTCCACCAGGTCTGCAAAAACTCACCCGACCTTGCCGCCCAGTACCGCGAATACGCACAATCCGTCCTTTCCGAGTTCCGTGCTGACGCAGACACCCGCGCTGCCGAACAAACCGCCGGCCGCGGCGCGGGCACCATGACAGCACCTCTTCAATCCCTCTTCAGCACCCTTCCCGCCGAGAAACAAGAGTCTCTCAAGACACTCCTCGACATACACGAATCCCATCTCCGGTCCCTGAAGAACACCTCACATGAACGTCTCCAATCCATAATGTCTTCTTCCACGCTCCCTCCACCGTCTCAGACCTCGCCCTCGAAGTTGCCTCCCCGCAATGCTAATCACGGATCCACGCACGGGCCAGGCATGTACCTCGCGCGCTGGCACGCTCTGCTCGACGCTACGTACATTACACCGGACGCGCCGCAGGGACCTGTGCGCCGTGGGTGGGAGGTCAAAGGCGAGATGGATGGGCGGGGGGCGGTTGGGGGGCTGAAGAATAGTCCTGCGGGGATAGGAGGGCATAGACGGTTTCGGAGCGGGGAGAGGGCGGGGAGTACGAGCGAAGGGGATACGGAGAGGAAGGAGAGGGAGAAGGAAGAGGAGAGGGTTAGGGAGGTGTGGAGTGCGATGGAGAGTGGGTGGGTGGGGGTGTGTAGGGGGTTGGAGGTTATGGAGTGAGCGAGTGGAGGAGTGAATTAGGTTAGCTAGGACGGAACAGATTTCTGTCGAAGAAGACAATAATGCTCCCAGCAACCCGTGTTTCTCGTCGTTAGCTCATCGCCGTGTTCGCGTCGAGTCGGAGGACGGGCTAGGCTGTGTTGCAAGGGTGTGGCCTAGCGTACTGCACGCCTCGCTACCGTATGGTGCTGTCAGAAAATACCCCACGCGCTTTCCCCGCATCCTTGGCTCGGTTGGAGCGATGCAATGTCTCGTGTCAGAAAAGGCTATCGAAATCGTGTTGCATGAGGATAGGACAAGATTTAGGATCGGGGGGGTCAGGGACGAAGCATGGGAGAAAAATGCGCGGGAAATTTAAGATGTGAAACTTTTAGGGAGCAAGATGAATAGTATATTACGTATTCGCTAGATATTGGAGTCTACTACTACGCCAAATCAAGTTCAATGTTGTTAGTAGACGCATACTGAGCGAATATCTCGCTATACCATACCGCATTAGCCTACTCGGCGCTCCATGCAATGGTTCAGCAACTTTGATCACCCACATCCTCGCCTCCCGCCCCCCTCCTCTCCCCCCGTACCCATCGCACTATACCGCACTCTCGATATCCATTCTACCTTTCCTACCCCGAACCCCGACTCCCAGCCTCGAAAACCAAGCTTTTTGCCCGCGTACCCAGGGGCAGAACTCGCTTGCCTCTACCCTCGACGGAAGGAACACACTCCCCTCGCCTCGCATCTGCGTAGTCGGCTCGAGTCTGGACCAGCCCAGTCTTAGCGTGAACAAGCTCTTCCGTAGCGTTAGGTATAGACGTATGATATGTATTGCACATACTAGATACGAGCGAGCCCGTAACTACCGCATCCACTACGTAGATGCTAGGTATCTAGATACCGCGGCGCATTATTGCGTGGGTCTCTTCCATGGGACGGAGGGGGACGGAGGTCGAGAGGGCAGGCGGCGCGTTAGGCCTCCCGCCGTTGCGCGTTCCGCGTTTTCTGACCGTGCGGTGGATATTGCGTGCCTGGGCTTAGGGGCCGCGATCGAGGCGCTAATGCATGTGCGTATGTGGGAAGCGGACTTCGGGGGTGGGGGACGTAGCCTAGGATGTGAGGAGCGAGCGAGGGAAAATACTATCTTTTTTTTTTTTCGCAAGGCGGTGGAAATTCGCCTCGCCGTGCTAACATGCAGGGAAAGACAATTGTGACTGCTACGCAGACGAGCAAGGGAAAAGAACGTGCGATGGTACACGTGTGCGTATATAACAGCACGGGCATGCGTTTACTTCGTCATCGCTTCTCCCATTCTCATGTCTTTTTTTTTCTTCCGTAGACAAGGCTGGGAAAAGGGAGTTCCTCTGCATTTCTGATGGATACATACGTACGTTGGTATAAACAATCACCGCCACACTAGATATGCAGCACGTCATACACAATCCTGGCGGCTGTCGGCACGGGGCGATGGCGATCAACCGCACGCCCCGGAGTCCGTTGCTTCGCTAAGAGAAGACAGCACCGAGGCTATACCATCTGGTTTCTCCGGCTGGTAAAATGGAGAAAACGCAGTGAGTAAGTGGGAAATCGAGAAGTGGGAAATCGAGAAGTGGGAAATCGAGAAGTGAGAAATCGAGACGTGGGAAATTCAGAGGTAGGGAGAGAAAGAGGAAAAGAGAAAAAGATGGACGGCACCAAAGTGGCGGATAGTAGCGTTCGATGTTCCGACGAGTTGTTGCGGTGCAATAAGGGAAAGAAAGGAAGCGTGCACAAGAAAGGGAATTGAAAAGGCAGCTTAAGAAAACAAGGGCCAGGATGAGGAATCCGAGCATGCATGCATGGAGTGAAGGACGGATTAAAATCAGTTACTTGTGGAAGAGAGGAAGATGTTGGATATTGCAGACGAGAAAGCGATGTTGTTGTATACATTGTGCCCAAAAGAAACTGTCATCCAATAGTAGTATCCCTGCTTTTACCCTTCTTCAATTTTCTCATCCTTCTCGTCATGAAAAACCGGTACAGGGTAGTAGTACTTTAGTAGATGAGTGGTATCATAATCCAATCAATCCGCCCGCTTCTGTCAAACGCCAAAACCCCAGAAAAATCTCCTCTTTCAGCCCATTACCCCTCCATCCCTCCGCATCCTCGCCTAGACGAAGAACATTTTATTCTGCATCCCCACCGCCGCCCCGTCGATCCTTATCCCTTCCTCATTCTCCTCCCAAGCAACATTTTGCACGCTCAGCGTCCACGCCACCAGCACCAACCTCGCCACCAACGCTATACTCTGCACATCCAGCGGCAAGCCTCCCTTGAGCACCTCCTCGACCGCCCTCCCCAGATTCCGCTTCGGAAACGTCGAACTCGGCCTCCCGCTCCTCGCATCCGGCGACACGGAGCCTGACGCCCGCCTCTTCCGCCCTCCCACCACCACCCTCGCAGCAGCAGCAGCAGCAGCATCAGAGGAACCAGCACTGGCAGGCACGCCAAAGGTCCCCGTCGCAGCTTGATGCGTAGCCGCCGCATCGGCATAGCTCCTCTCGACCTCACCCCTCGTCGCCTCGCGCACCGCATCCCGCACTCTGTCCGGCTCGTTCTTGCTCTCCGGCACGAGCGCCACCAGCCGCTCGACCAGCGTGACGTACCTGTGCACGCGCGCGGCTTTCTCGCCCATGGGCTCGTCGTCGTCGCTCCGCACGCTGCCCCCCGCCGCCGCTAACTTCCCCAGGCGCTCGTTGGCGCGGTAGAAAAGATGCGCGTTGGCGTCGTCCAGGAGCGGCCCGAAGAGCTGCAGCTGCGGAGCGTGGACGTGTACTTTCTCGACGAGGGCGTCGAGGCGCTGGAGTAAGCGGCCGGGGGGGAGGCCGCCCGAGGCGACGAAGGAGATGGTGCGGACGAGCGGGGTGGACGCGAGGGGCGTGAGACCCCCCGTGAAGACCAGATCCGAAATAGCGTGTAGCAGGCGCGACGTCGAGTTCGCGGCGGCGGAGGGGACCAGGGCGTGGAAGTTGAGGGTTCGGGAGGAGGGCAGGGAAGTGAGGAAGCGCGCGGAGGGGGAGGAGGCGTCGGTGTGTTGGAGGTGCAGGTTTATACCTAGTTTGAGGGATTCGAGGGTGGAGGGGGTGATGAGGATAGTGGAGAGGTTTTTGGTACCGAGGGAGAAGGGGAGGGAGGATGAAGGCAGGTGCTTGGCGAAGAGGGGGGAGTAGCCTGATCCTTTTGCGGGCAGTTGGGAGATGTTGCGTTTGTGGGGGGTGAGGGATACGTGGTAGGCGCCATTATTTGCGGGGGTTAACGAGAGGGAGAGGCCGAGGGCACCCCTTTGGGTGGCGGACTGGTTGTCTTGCGTGCTGGGTTCAGTGGAGAGGGGACTTCCCAGGATGAGGGATAGAGCGAGAAGTTCGGGGGATGTTACGGTGGTCGCTGTGCGGCCGTCTAGCGTTAGGGGGTGCTGTACCTCCTGGTCCCAGTACAGGTGCATAGCTTTGGGGCAGTCGGGCTCGACGGGCAGTCTGCCTAGTATCGGAACGAGGGTCGCAGACGACACTTTCTTGACAGATCGGGCTTTGGACAGCGCCAGATCCGATACATCGATGGAACTACGCAGGAGGTCCACCGATTTCCGGGATGTTGATCGGGCAGGGGGTTCTGGCTGCCCAGCAACCGCCTTGGGCGCGACACTGACGGATTGAGCACGTTGGGCACGCTTTGCGGACGCCATGAATCTGGTAATCTCCGAGGCGTAGGCAGATCGTTCGGCGACGGGGCGACTCCTTAGTTGGTGGGCGAAGACTTCGTAGAGGGTGTCTAGGGATGGGTCGCCGGGGTGTCCATGCAGGCGGTTGAGCAGTGACGACGAGTAAACATGCTCGTCCCCAGCCTTGATGATACCCGACAGCGTTGGCACCCAGGCTCCACGTTCTTTCCTCTGGACGCTCGGAGTGGGCAGCAGACGGACGGAGCGAGCCCGCGAGAGGAGGGAGGGCTGCTGGATGGGGCTGGCGGTGGGTGAGGCGTCGTCCTTGGGCGAGCGGTGGTTGGACCACAGGAGGCGTGTCACGACGGCCATGGCGAGGATGCAGGCGAGGGGCAGCACGAGGCCGACGAGGACAATGTCTCGCTGGCGCATGGCGGGGGCGGTGCTGCAATAAATAGTGAATGGCCGGTGTAGTGGCTAGTCGGACCGCATGTGCAGTAGCAGGCCAATCGGCGGGTCAGGAAGGCGCGAAGTCCGTCTGTGCGGGCGTCCCAGGGAAGAGGGCCCTGCAAGTCTGTAGAGAGCACAGGGTGTACAGGGTGTACGGGGGCAGGATTCAGGATGCATAGTGTAGAGGGTGCAGGGGGCAGTCCTCGCCGGTGCGTGGGGCCTTGGTCGACGAGACAGACAGACTGGCTAGCTCTGACGCGAGCACTAGATATTAGCAAGAAGACGGATCCCAGATTCAACATGGCTTGATCATCACCATCTCAAGCCATCCCATGATCTGTTGCGATGCCTCCCAATCGCTCGATTCCGTTGGCACCGGCAACTATCAGTCAACGCTTGCAACCCTCTTTCTACTTTCTCTCCCCACCAACTCCCCGACAAAGACAAAGAAACAAGCGCTCGTCCACGTGAACAGCCTCTCCACCGAAATCGCCATTGCCCACGGAGGATGCGCGCGAAACACAAGCGACGACGAAAAACGGGCGGGTCGTCGATGGCCATGACCGAGCCCCGAGCCAGGGTTGCAGAGCCGAGCGCGGCTGTGGTTCGCAGTCTGCCAATAAAGCTTGGTTGCGCCTTTGTTGCACGCCGGACTGTCGTTTGGCTTCGTCCTCGCGCGTCCGCACCGAGGCCCGCGTGCTGGGGAGAGAGCAGACGCAGATGCAGGTGCAGATGGAGAGGACAGCCTGGCAGCGTTTCATGACAGCTGAGCAGCCCCGCCCGCAAGCCACAGGCCAGAAACATGACGCCAACGGCCGGTGCACGCCTGCATTTACTAATAATGCCCGGCGCGCGGGTGCGGCTGGTCGCATGTCCGATTACCTATTTCCCATGCGCCGTGGAGGAGCGACGAGGGCGGCATGGCATGGAGATCCCGCGGATGCTCGAATGTCGTCGAGTGCAGCACCAGCCCTCCGCCGTGTCTTCTTGATGCCCAGTAGAACACGCCCATCAGCTCGTCCCAGAGGTTGCCGGTGTCGTTGCTGGTATCATCCTCTCCAACTCCACCACGGCATCCTACGTCGTCGCCTCCAAATCGGCTCGCAGCTTGGTCAGCCGCCACGCTCAACGGCACGCATTCCATCATCGCTGACGCCTGGATTACAGAACTCGCACACCCACTCACCAATCGTCTTGAGCCCAGGCTCGTGACAGTGTCGTGCCCAGCTCATCCACCCTCCTCTCGTACTCTTTCTATAGCAGCCTGGTGCGCAAGACACATCACCGTAAGCTCCCTCGCCACATTCTTCTTCTTCTTCTTCTTCTTCTTTCCACAACCTCGTCCTCGCCGCCGTCGGCAAATAACACACCCTCGGCGCCCCTTCCTCATCATGCAGCATCGTCACATGCACGCAAATCAAATCCATGTCTTTCCCCTTCGCCCATCCTGTCCTTCCTCCTCTTCCTCTCCCTCATGAACCACGTTACGCCCCGAAAATGCACACCCACTCACAAGTGTGTCTTGGTGCCCTGAAATAGGATATGGATGGGTGCGAGTAGCGAGTAGGTAAGTCGTAGAGGAGGCAACCCGAAGGATACCACGAGAATGAAAGAGAAAAATAGATGAAGTGATGGGCGAAGCGAGTTTATCGTGGGCTCACTTAGGTATTTGTTTGTTTTAGGTGTTGTGATCTACGGGTGACAAACAGGACCAGTCGGTGGCTCTTTTACGTCCAGTTCTTGCAAAGGGAAGGATACGTTGGCTACGTACAAGCTTCGAATGGTTGGATGGAAGATGACCTTAGCACAATGTATGTCTTCATGTTTTTCCTATTTGAATCGATACTATCTTTTCCTTCACAAAAACTTATAGCTTACCTATTTGAATCGATACATTTTTTCCCCACAAATACTTATAGTTTACTTATTTTAATACATAGGGACGAGCAAATCCCTCACTCAGATTGGGGCTGATAGATTGCAGTGTGGCGTACTACGCTCCCATCCGGTTGTATCAGTACTCTCTACCAGTCAATCGCATTTGCACACAAGTTGCTGTTTCCTTGGCTGGAACAAACGAAGTTCATGAGTCGGAACCAGCGCACAACACCAGTCATCGTGCGCTTCTCTCGGTATCCAGCATCTAGCCAACTACGGACCAGTCCCAGAACTAAATAATCATTTTCGGTCTCTAGTCTTCCCGTCGACCTTGATCCACCTTTCATTCACCATCTTGCATTTCCAAAAAAAAAAAAAAAAAAAAAAAAAG
>Ga0247757_10000150_pt1 | contig 57637 bp, 61 predicted proteins | sample UWRJL126311R4_FD_180929 | JGI IMG/M metagenome (GOLD analysis project Ga0247757, IMG submission 180929) | Plant litter microbial communities from Arlington Agricultural Research Station in Wisconsin, United States - UWRJ-L126-311R-4 | ecosystem: Environmental > Terrestrial > Plant litter >... | reverse complement strand
TTTCACCGTAGATTTTTCTACCATAGACGGCATATTTCTTTCCCCAATTTCTTTATCGAGTGTGCTTTTTTGCATTGAAGCTGAGCATCACTCCGCCGGCCAAATGTTCTCTATTTAATTCCTTCCAAGAGGAAGCCTACTGGGCTTTTATATGATCCTAACTCAGTATATGAACCTAGAGGCTATCAATTCTGGATTCACTTCACAATATCTGTTTTCAAGTCTACCGGCCCTTGTCTAATGAGAATTGTTTTCTAACTAGCCAAAGCTCCTGACAGCGCCGAATAGGTGCCACGATGTTGGAAAGACCAGCCAAGTCAGGCTAGGAGCGGTGTATCGTAGTTACAGTGCTGACGCTGTAGCAGTTCTATAGTATATCTATATTATTGGCGACAGAGCTATGTCCCATACCAAATATCGTACCCATATAAATAGAAGGCTATATCCTTTCCATAGAAGGACTCTCTAGTAATACCATGCATAATTCAACAACAATGCTAGAACTCAGAGTGTTTCAAGTGTGAAATGTCCAAGGTTTCATTGTGGGGAAGTTCCACCAAGTGGGCGTGGATCGTCATTTACGACGTTTCCTTGATACTAAGGGAGTCAATGTCAAAAAACACTTACGGCCTCCTCGATATTTGGAAAAAAAAGCCTCCGTCATCCTTCACTGGGCATGCATCGCCAGGTTTTACCCATAGTTATGCCATGCTACGCACGCTAGGCGAAGATGCAGTCCACTTCCAAGGCATTACTCCCTTTTATCTTTGACTCCAAGCCACTCCAAGTTCCTCCCAGCATGGTCAACGAAAAAAAAAAAACATGAGTTCTATGCCCAGCCCAAAACTATGCCTAGGCTCTGGAGACTTTTGACTGGGAAACGACCGAAACCCAGAGAACCGAACGCTGGGTATTTCGCGTACCAAAGAGAATGAAAAGAAATTCGGTCTAAGCAGACCGGTGTCCAGTCGTGTCGTTCGATCAAATCATGATCATGATCATGCAAAATAACAAATATCCGCACGCCCATGCTGTCTCGATGCTAGGTATACGAATATGCTGGCATCCGCGGGAGCTGCAACAACTGCCAGCTCAATGGTCTGGGTCCTCGTTTCTTGGTTTGTACATTATCGTCGTGAGGAACTAGACACATGTCAGCAAAAATCGTCCCGTGTCTCTTAGTAACCTGGCTTACCTTTTGCTTATATCGTGTAGTTGAGCTTGTAGCAAGAACATTATCCTTGATACTGGTCGTCGCCAGATGATTCAGCACGGTGTGATTTGGCAAAATGAGCACACTGCTGTCATCTTTCATCGGCGTCGTCCCGTTCAGGATGCTCTTATTGAGAAACATGGGAAGAGTGGGAGGGGTTGGCAAGTTGCTGCATGCAGCGCTCGCACGTGCAAATCGACGCGACTCCTCGGGAGCATCCAGATCAAGAAGATAGCGCGGAATGTTCTGATGGTATTTCTTTGGGGGTGGCGACGGTACCTTGGGCTTGGGTTCAGGTATGGGCTTCTTTATGGCCTCGATCTCTGGGGTGGCCGGCACCTTTTGCTGGGGATAGACTCCCGGCGGGATGCGCTCTGGCACGGGAACGGGTGCGGTTTCTGGCTTCTTTACCTCTTCCATCGCGTCGGGTTCCGTCTTGGGAACATCGTCGTACGACACTTCGAGATAATTGACCAGGATGTTGGTATAATCTACGGCCGTGGGAAGCTTGTCAGAAGTTCGCATGTCGTTGTCCACGATGAACTTGAGATGGTGGGTGCCTGGCGTGATGCGCACGTAGGCGGACAGCACATCTTTCTTCTTGCTAGGACCACTATCAAAATTGCATGTTAGCGTGTCGGTGTGCGGTGTAACGTGTGGAATCAAGCGAAGACGCAGTGTGTGAGAGAGATAAAGGGCGCATATGCAGATCAGGAAAATCGGATCGTAACACTCTCAACGAGCCAGGTGGGCAGCTGCAGGTGACAGAATACGGCTGACGGCTGCGGGCTGCCTACCCCAGGCGCTCTGACGCATCCATGTACAGGGAAGACAAAACACTTACTTTCGATGCAGCTTATACTTTCGGTTCCATCCCGCAAAGGTGCCTGTCACGTAGACACGCTCGCCGGGGCCCTCCCACTCGATCAGCGTCGGCACCGTGGGCTGTCCTTGTGGGCCCTTGAATTCATCGGCTAGATCGTCGTCTTCAGCCGTGACGTTGCTCAGCATGGAGGAGCGGCGCGGGAGGACGCCCTCGACTTCGTCATGATGGGGGTAATGGGGCGAGATTATGGGCGAGCCTGGGTTGTGCACCTCCTCCTCGATAGGCAGCGGCAGGCGGGGGGGACGGCTGTAGTGGGACGAGGGCGCGAGGAAACCGTCCTGCTGCGAGGCGTCGGCGGGCTCGATGGACGAGGCGGCAGCCTCTGTCCTACTGCCGGTGACATGGAAGTCGTCGCGGGCAGCAGAGGTCGGGACGTCAACAGGGCGTGTCTGGGGGGAGGGTGCTGGGATTGCTGCTGGTACTGGTACTGGCACCGACGCAGGCGCAGCTGGCGGCAGCGGGGAGGGCGGCGGGTTTTCCTTGGCGTGCGCGGGCTTTGGCTTCGGCGGGGTGATGTCGCGCTGGGCCGTCTTTGGGCGGCTCTGCTCATTGCCCATCTTCTCGTGCGAGGCCGACTTGAAGTTGTCCTGGGCGGCGCGCAGGGTGTTTGCAGCGTGCTGGGCGGTGGTGCTGGAGGCGACCGTCTGCGAGCGAGCACGGCTGTGGGTGTGGGTTCGGAGTGCTGAGGTCAGGGCAGCGGCCGACTCGAGCGAGGCCGAGGGCGGGGCAGCGCTCGCCTTTACGGTGAGGGCTTGGATGGACTCTCGCCGGCGAGGGTTCGGCTGAGGGTGCAAACGCTCATTGTTATGGAGCGACGACGGTGGCACGCCATGTGACGACGTGGTGCCTGTGCCTGTGCCTGTGCCTGTGCCTGTGCCTGTGCCTGCGGTGCCTGCTGTGCCTGTGCCTGTGCTCGGGGACTGCGGATTGCTCGACGACGTGGGGGTGGACGAGCGGCTGGGCTGGTTCCCCATGGAGAGGGCTTGCGAGTGAAAGGGGCTGCAACCCGGGTCGTTGTTCCATGCAGCAAGAGACGGAGCCTTTGTTCGGTCGGTCGGTCGGTCGTCGAGCGTCGAGCAGCGGGCAGCGGGCAGAAGTGAGCTGAGCAGAGCAGAGCAACAGGGAGCAGAGCAGAGCAGAGTAGATCAGAGCAGATCAAAGCAGTGAGCAGCGAGCAGTGAGCAGCGAGCAGCAACCAAGCAAGGCAAGCATACGCCCCGGCCAGCGAGCGGCAGGCCTGCAGCAGAGACCAGGACGATACCACGCACACCCCGGATCTAGGATCTGCAAGGGCTTCGCTGGCGTGCAATGCACTCTGGCTCGCCCATCCCATCACCACGCGCCTGCGCCTGCATCCCTATACCAGTCCGTCTGCTCTGTCTTTAGGCGGCGTCCGCGAGTCAGTCCCGTACATGGCCTCTACCGCAATGAGAGACGTCACTATGAGCCCGCGCCCGCGTCTTTCCTCGTAACCCACTCGCTCCACCTTCTCCGTTGCCGCCCGTCACCATGGCCGACGCCCGCACCACCCTATCTACCGTCCTGTACTGCATATGGTGGCCCTTCAGCCACATCCTCTCGGCTGCTCGCGCCATCCTCTCCCCGTTCTGGGCCCTCGCCCAATTCGTCTTCCTGCCTGTGGTCTACCTGGTCCAAGGCTTGCTCGCCATCGTCCTACTCCCCTTCAGGCTTCATGTACTAGAGCGCATCGAGGTATGTGTAATTATTCAACCTACATGGTGCAGCCTCATGCAATGGCATCCCACGCTGAAGCCCATGGCAGACTATCTACATATGGCTCGGCGTTGCGAGCCTCATCGGCTGCATCACCGGCGCAGTCCTGTTCATCGTCTTCAAATTCCTGTCCTCCGCCCTTCACATTGATGGCTCGACTTCTACCAACAAGCCGGCGGCCGGCAGGACCGTCAGGGAGTACCGCGTAGGACGCCGTGCGAAGCGCGTGCCCTTGCTGGATCGCCCGTCTCACCCGTCCTACATCGAAACTCCAGGTCTCCACCGCCGAGGCCTTTCATCTCGGCCTATCCTGGAGGAGGATTCTGACTTCTGATGCATGCTGTTGGCCAGTAGCGCCATGCATCGTAGACGTTCCCAAGTTTAGTGCCCTGGAATCAACACATTGTCCAAGCACCCTGTCCCCACTGTCGTCCTAGGCAGTCCGTAGAGGAGCTGCGGCTTAGCCTCGAGAGCCATCGTGGTTTTGGTTACTGTTTGTTCCCCCAGAGACATTACTTGTAAAGTCGGACTGCTGCGCTAGTAGAATCAGGACTCGCCCGTCAAGCTCCGTAGATCCTATCATCAACCAATGTATGACGCACACGGCCCATGTTACTAGAACCATCATCTATCAGCCAGTGTTCTCTTCAAATACTCAGCTCTGAGTAGTGGGAATAGGCTTACCATCAACGGTACAAATAGTCAAACATAACCACCCCGGCTCTTGCCCACGAAGCGGTAGCAAGGCGCTGATATTGCCAACCGTAGGCAGCATAACCAGAACAGAGCCGATGAAAGAGCGCCATAGGAGCCTCTCAATCGACTTGAATGAACTCCGGTTGATTGAGAAAACCTCCGTTTCGGTGGCTGCACCTGAACTCTTCAGTATACGCCGCATCCCTTTCGTGAATCGGCTGGCAGGAACTGCCTCATTCGACATGCCCCCGAAACGGAGCAGGGGCCGCAGCAGATAGATGAAGATGCCTGTCAGCGCCGTGTTGATAACGATATCGAATGATAGCAGTGGAATGGTGACTTTGTAGGGCAGACCAATACGGCAGTGCCCGTCGACCTGGGACAGCTCGGCCAAAGGCCACACGAACCCGCAAATGGCAATGCTCCCAAATCCGCAGACTATTGTGAGCATGCCTCCGAGCCATATCCAGTCTCGATGTCTACTCATGTAGGGGGCTCGGAGCGCGTGTGCCCGTTCGACTAGGAATATGTACCTAGAGCTATCTTAGCAGGCTGCACACGTGTAAACCAACCAAGTCGGAAGAGTATGAGACTAGCAATCGCACCAAACTCACATAGTAACCTTGCTACCCATGTAAAATGATAGGCATAGGATGATGGCCGCATGGCAAAGCGAGCTAGACGCTAGGCCAAGAGCGCTTTCCACAATGGCTGCCGACGTCACAAAAGACATGGCAAGACCATAGAGGATGATCATAAGATATTTTGTGAAGCTCAAATTTTTGAAGTCATGCCAATTTATATATCTCGTACGATAGCCTGCATGGGGTCGGGTTAGGTAGTTTTCCCAAAACGATCGGAAATCTCACCGAGCATTCCTGCAAGCAGCGACATGCACGCCAGCGAAACAACCGTGTACAAGGTTCGCGATGCCTGGGATTCCCCGTAGACGAGCGATTCTTGCGTATCTAATCCGGACGGCTCGCCAGCAGATTGGCGGGGTAGGGTCGTGACTACGGACGAGGCTGGCCCTCGCAGCGGGCTCGAATGGACAAATGCCAGAAGTGACACCCAACCTCCCATCCCCACCCATCCGACACGGGACGAATAGACTCTGGGCGCCATTTCTATGCTGGCGGTTGCTACGACTTATGTGAAACGGACATCATGGGCTTGTCCATGCAGAATTTCGGGGTGAACGAGGAGACGCATCAATCGATCCATGTGCTGCATAGGCCATAGGTTCTTTAATAGCGTAGGACGTCACGAAAGGAGACGATACGAGGGCCAGCATTAGTCCTGCAAAGCGGCAACAACTCCAATGGCGAAAGGAATTCAAATTATTGATCGCCGGGCATGCGGCGGGACGTCACCGACGGAATGGTTCGTGGCTCGAAAAACAAAAGCATAAGTTCTACAGCACAGCGCGCAGTGCTATGGCAAAGCGAAAAGCAATCCTTTGTGCAACCCCACGACCACCCAGCAGTGGTTCACATTCTCGAGAGGCGTGGCTAGAACGAGGAGGATACTGAATGCGGCCGTGCATGGGATGCACTACTGGCGGTCAATTTCCCGAGGGTATGGTTATGAACGGATGGTTCCGTGAGTTGGCAGTTCAAAAAGTATCGAAATCTAAGAAGACTGGATGCGCCACCCATTGAGGAATCGCAGCTATAGGCGAGAAGGATATGTTGCTGACGCGAAGGGATAATTGACGAGCCGTCAGGTCTCGCGCTGGCCCGCGAACTCAAGCACGCACCCGTCCGCTATTGTACAATAAGTCTGTGAACTCGAGGCTGCGGAGCCGACTTTGGCCATGAGGTGCAAATGGGGCACTCCTGTCAGCTTACTCAGTCAGCGATGCGTTTTTATAGGCCTCGGACGCTCTTGCAAGACTCGAGAAGAGATCTCCATGCGCGCTGCATCGAAATGGAGTACAAGTATCACAGACAATTAGATTTCGAGGGGGAGCTGACTTTTATAGCCTAGACATGTCTATGTGAAATATCGTACGAGTATGCTCGGCTCGGGCCGCGCGACATTGAACGAGCACCATCGCTCTCTGGATCTGCTCGTGTAGCGTAGAAACGTACCATGTGGCTGCAAGATTCGATTTCCATTGGCGTGAAGGGAGGGCACGAGGGAGTTGCAGCTCATGGAGGTCTGGAACTGGGGGTCGTGTCCACCAACTAGCCCCCTTCCCCACGGGCATGAGATAAGAAGGAGGAGCGGTTGTGCAGCGAGCGGACGGCCTTCGTCATCGGCCCTGTCTTGCAGAATGTTGAAGCTCCCCGGAGAGCAGATCTTAGAATGATTAGCAGGTCAGAGTAGTGGTTTTATGGTATTGGACAGCGCGCGAGTACGAGAGGCAGGGCGTTATCGTCATGAACGCATCTGACAGACGGAAAGTGGTGATCTCAGCGGACCAACCAGACGTCGTGGATGACGGCGTTGGGCGATGCCGGTTGCGATTCGTAGGCGACCTCGCTACTAGAATGGCTGCTGTCCCATCGCAGCCCACGGACTAGCAGCACGGTAAAGACGACTGACGAACAGCGATTGGCGCGCAAAATGGCGCACATGATAGCGCGGACGCAGGCTGCTGGGCAGCCCGCCTGGACGCGGCTGGGAGAGTAAGAAAGATGAAGCGACCTGCAAGCCACCGTCATACCTACGGTCGAGCGGGTCGGACTGGCAGGCCTGGCTCTCTCGCAAAGCTCGCAAAGCTCGCAAGCGGCGAGCATAGCCGGACGGACGTGGGAGTGGCAAGGCTGCGCGTACAGAGGCTGTTCGCACTTTGTAGGACGACGACACGAGGAATGCACGAGAGACAGGAGGACGCGCACGCCCTCAGCGCCGAGAGGATGCAGAGGGCGCCGTTTTGGGTAGTTCTGCGGGTCAGGGTCTCTCGGGGCTTTGAGGGGTCTTGGGCTGCTGGGAGCCTGAGATCCTGAGACGCTGAGACGCTGCGACACGAACTGCGGCGCCAGGCCGGGTTAGCGCGTTCCCAATTTCCGCCCGTCTGCCCCCAACGTGCATGTTGCAGCAACAGCGCCTCCTGCTGAGCCTTGCCCGCTAGGACACAGCCAGCTTTGCTACGCGTCGCTCCCTCAACCCACTCTCCCTTCTTCTTCTCCCACGCCCGCCCCGGTCCACCCACTAATTTCTCTTCATGTGTGTTTGACTTCTCCGCGACCCATTTCTATATCTTTACTTTGCTTGCGCGCCATCTAATCGCCCTTTCAACGCCCCCATCGTCCGCCAGGAAAAAAAAGGAGGGACGCCGCAACCATGAGAAGAGGGGTTACTATATTCCTCGTCATCACCGTCATAGTCCTGGGCTTTGCAGTACACAATGTCTGGACCCTCCTGGAGCTCCTCGTTATCGATGGCCGTGAAGATATCATTTCGCGCGCTGAACTCCCTGCTCCCAACTCCGGCGCTATCATCGAACGCCCACAGTTGATCCCCAAGATCATCCACCAGACCTACATCAATGAGAGCATTCCCGAGCACTGGAAGGGCCCGCAGCAAAGCTGTATAGATCTGCACCCTGATTACGAGTACAAGGTCCGCACCGTTGCTGTTTTTGTGCTGAGGGCCTGCAACTGACCGTACCATAGCTATGGACTGATAAGAAGGCGCGGGAATTCATTGCTGCCGAGTACGTACGACCACTTGCGACATTAGAGTCTTGACTCACGATTCCAGGTACCCGTGGTTCCTCGAGACCTTTGACGGCTACCCGTACCCCATCCAGCGTGCTGATGCCATACGATACTTCGTGCTGCACCATTTTGGAGGCATATATATCGACTTGGACGACGTATGTAGTACCGCAGCTACATAGACTCCCCATATCTAACATTGTTCCAGGGATGCAACCGTAGCCTCGACCCGCTTCTCGCCTATCCCGCTTGGTTGCGCCGCACCACCCCCACGGGCATTTCCAACGATGCTATGGGCTCCGTACCCCGCCATCCGTTCTTCCTCAAGGCAATTGACTCTCTGCCCGACTACAATCGTCGTTGGCCTCTACCATACATCACCGTGATGGCCTCGACCGGACCTCTTTTCCTTAGCTTGATTTGGCGCCACTACAACAATGCTAAACCAGAGGGTCTGGACCGTGTGCGTGTACTATTTCCCGATGAATACAACAACCACAAATGGAGCTTCTTTACCCACCACTTGGGTAACAGCTGGCACAACAACGACGTCAAGCTCATCTTTTGGATGGCATCTCATTGGATCGTGCTGACTGTCGTTGGTTTCACCGTCGGCCTTGCCGTACTGTGGTGCATCTACTCCACCTTCGTAGTCCCTCGCCAAGCAAACAGCACGAAGAGCCGCCACTCATACTCGAGGATACCCTTCTACCGCCGGATAAGCAGCAAAGACATTGAGCTAAATGATCGGCACGAAGTCTAGTGCTTCGACATCTGGTTGAAGTTTCTATCGATCTTCTTTAATGAGTACATTTTGTAATAGCATATGCCGTATTTCCAGGCGCTGTCGGTGTCACAATCGTTTACATCTTTTTGTTGACGGTCCTGGACGCTTTTTTTTTCTTCGGAGTGTATACTTTGGAAGGAAGGGTTTGGGTGATTTTGAAGCCTTTCTCGTACACTTTTTAATCGCTTTCGATATCCCTGGGAGTGGAATCGAGGATACACACACCACGGCGCTGTTATTAGAAGTCGGCCAGTGGCAGACCCTTGAGAATTATCTTTGGAGAGAAGAAGAAGCACGGATTTTGGGGGACTGTATAAAAGGGCTGGCATCGGCCAGAAGAAGGCCTTCTTGACGCAGCGTGCATAGCGATTGATCGCAGTTTCGGCCTTGCTGTGGCCCATGCACATCAGAAGTCCAATGGACGCAACGAATGTAAACAAACAATCAAGTAATGATATGAACCGTGAACTCGGTGTTTCCCTAGAATAGCTCTTCGTTCCGAAATGCATTTCCGACAGTTCCACCGTGGCACTTTGTTCGCGTGATGACGGCCTCGCTTGATGCCGCCGGCTTCCGGAAGGTTGCTAGGAACAGGAAAGCGAAGCGTTCATGTCTCACTTGTAAAGAGTACGGTGCAGGGTAAGGCTGACCTTGTATCGGGATTGGTGCCACTAAGAAGGATGCTCGCAAGGGACGCTGAATCGAGACTATCGCTCCAACGCGAAAGATCAAAGTGCATCCTGAAACAATATCCCGAAGAACCTCAAGGTGCTCCGACTAGAGCCTTGATTGGCTGAGAAACTTTTCACAAGAATACAAGCCGAGGATGAGAATCCTTGATGGCATTGAGTGGCTGTTCGTTTATCTTTATATGGAAAGATTTCACGAGGCGCGTAGAGCACAACTTTCATAGAGGGTATCGTATTTCTCGTCACAAAGCCACTATTCTCGCCACCCCACATACACTTCGTCCGTCCTGAATCTCTGCGTGCATGTGCTATCTTCTAGCTTCGTCTTCACGCCCGTCTGATACTCCAATAACCCAGCATGCGCAATCATGATGCCGTTGTCGATGCAAAAACGCTCATCAGTTGCGAACACACTGCCCCCTCGGTCCCTTGCCATGATTCCCATCATTTGCTGTAGGCGCTCGTTTGATCCTACGCCCCCAACGACCAGCACTTGCTTACTCCCCACGTGGGCCATGGCCCGCTCCGTAATCTCCACTAGCATTGCATATATCGTCTCTTGCAAAGAAAAGCACAGGTCTTCTTTGGTGACCAGTTCGCCCTCCTCCGTCTTCAGTCTCTTCTCGTCAGGCAAACTCTCGTCCAATCCCTTTGCAAGAACATCTGCGGCCGCGAGGATACCTGAAAAGCTGGCGTCCATGCCCTTGACGGCGTACGGCAGTTCGATAAAGTTTTTCCCACGTTTGGCATACTGCTCGACATTATAGCCTGGGAAGGGATCGTTGGGAATCATGAGGGTGCGTGCGAAGCGGTCGATGCAGTTGCCAATGGCTATGTCAAGCGTTTCGCCAAAGATCCGGTAGCGGTTCGCAGAGTAGGCAATGACCTGGGTATTGCCCCCCGAAACGTAAAGGACGACGGGGTTATTTGCGCCGGTGATGGAACGGCCCATCTCGATGTCTGTGCATGGAGTCAGCAACTGCTCTAGACCAGGTGCCAAGGCTTCTCACGTCCTACGCAATGGTTGACTCCCACAAGTGGCTTTCCCCATAGCAGCGCGATGGTTCTCGCCGCCAGTGCGACACTTTGTAGTGGAGCGCCCATTCCAGGCCCTTTAGTGTAGCATATACAATCAATATCATCAACCTTCACTCCAGCCTGCCGCACAGCCTGTTTTATAAGTCGTACGACCCATGCTCGATGGTGCAGCGCCGTATCCTTGGGAAGAAAGCCTTCACCCGGTGGGGATACATAGGTGTGGCGGAGATTGGCGAGGATGACGGGAGGTTTAGTAGGGGAGGGATGCAATATCAGGCCGATTCCGATCTTATTTGCGGAGCCCTCTAGTCCTATGGCTATCATGGCGTGTGAAGGTGCTTTTGATCACGATGGCGGGGCGAGGCTGTGAGGGGTGATGAAATTGGACGCTAGTTTATCGATAAACTTTTCGGGTGGCTGTAGGGCTGATGACGAGATGGGCGGGAAACGTGCGAGGACTTTCATCTCACAGGCGTTCGCATCAAAACAACGGTATCTGTATCGCCTATTTTTGTCAACGGATAACACCCTTGAATTTAGCGTTTCCGAATCATGTCAATGTCGATTGGTTCCCGTTCCATGCTGTGAGTGAAGTTTGTGCTAAGTTTGCCTTCTCTATGACTTATCACTGCCGTTATTGATAAATGACGGCGTAGCACACCTCAAAAACTCCTCCGAGGTCATCATGCAGAAACTATCATCTCCGTAGTGTCGGAAGATATTGTTCGGCGTTCAACGATGGCCCCTTAGGGTGTTGCCATCCGCCCGACCAATCAGGCGCTCCGCTGGCTCGGCTCAGGATACTGACCGCTAAGTAGCTCCACCGACCATATTTCTCTCAATCACCCAGCCTCCACATCAACTCGCTCACACACACACATGGACCCTTTCGACGCTGATAGCCAGGCCTTCCTGGCATGGCTCAGGCACTCTGGGGCAGAAATCAGTAATAAGATCGAGCTGAAAGATTTGCGAAGCCTCCAAGCAGGACGTGGCGTGGGTGAGTTTGGAAGCGCTTCTATTAGTCCCCGAGCGCACATCCCCCTTCTCCACAAAGTTTTTACTTCCCTCTGCCACATGTTGACAAGTAATCCATGAACTAACGAATTACAGTTGCAACAAAGCCGATCGATGAAGACGAAGTACTGTTCCGCGTCCCCCGCTCCGCCATCCTCTCTGTCGAAAACTCCATCCTCTCTAAGGAGATACCCAAGCTCACATTCGACTACCTCGGCCCATGGCTCTCTCTAATCCTCGTTATGCTTTACGAGTACCTCAACAAAGATGCTTCGAATTGGGCTCCGTATTTCAGTGTCCTTCCTACTGAGTTCAACACTCTTATGTTCTGGGAACAGGATGAGCTCGCAGAGCTGCAAGCTAGCGCCGTCGTGCAGAAGATTGGAAGAGCTGAAGCCGACGAAGCCTTCAAGAATCAACTTGTGCCCGTCATCAACGAATTCGCGGAGACGTTCTTCGCCGGAGACATGCGCGCCAAAGAGCGTGCAGCTGAGATGGTGAACCCGGAGAATTTGCAACTGATGCATGCCATGGGCTCACTTATCATGGCATATGCATTCGATGTGGAGCCTGTAGACCCGCAGAAAGACGTTGATGAGGAAGGCTATGCTTCCGAGGACGAAGACGACGCTCTGCCCAAGGGTATGGTGCCAATGGCAGACATGCTGAATGCTGATGCGGACCGAAATAACGCGCGACTATTCTATGAGGAAGAATCCTTGTCCATGAAAGCACTGAAATCCATTGCTGCGGGCGAGGAGATTTTTAATGACTACGGCCCATTACCAAGATCTGATCTTCTTCGTCGTTACGGTTACATCACCGACAACTACGCCAAATATGACGTCGTGGAGATACCGTTCGACTTGGTGACCGAAATCGCACGAGCAGCCAACGTCTTATCAGAGCTCCGGCTAGAGTATTTGGACGAACATTACATGGTTGAAACTGGCTACGACGTTTGCGTTAGCGAACCATTCACCATTCAAGAGAGTCTGTCTCCTGAGCTTGTTGTAATGGTTGAAACCCTTCTTCTTGAACCTGCTGAGTTTGAGCGTCTAAAGAATAAGGGTAAACTACCCAAACCGGAAAAAATAACTGTCCAAGGTGTAGAGTTTCTACATAAGCTAATCCAAGTACGGCTGCAACAATATCAGACTACTTTGGAAGATGACATGCACACAGCGACTCAAATTCCATTGTGGGGCGAAGCCACATCAAAAGAGCGACGTCATGCTATGGCTAAGCTTGTCCGGATGGGTGAGAAGAAGATTCTCAAGCAGGCTGAGGATGCGTTGATGGAATTGGGAAGAAACCTTGTGAATGCGAATGGCGCTACAAAGAGACGGACGGAAGGGGAGGAGGCAGAGTCAAGCAAGAAACGGCGAGCGAGATGAGCCGGTGCTCAAAAATGATGCATGAAGCGAACTATCTTTGGCATGAGATGCATGAATAGCAAGGGCCTGACTAGGTATGTTTTCATTTGTTTTTCTGGTCATTGTGAGTTTATCAGCTCATGCACTCCTCCTATCCTATGACGCATATCCAAAGCCCCAACAGCTGCTAATTCACTCTCAACCAGGCCTCAAAGTTCTAATCTAAGAGCTTGCTGTCAGGCTAATGTACATTGAAGAAGTCCATCCCCGGATACTCTTTGCGGAAGACCTCAAACTATTCGCTCTCCTTCCCTTGGAATTGAAAAAACAAAATCAGCATTGGGTATAACTCGATTTCCTAAAAACAAAAGCTCGTTCCATCATTAGCGCTCCAAGCAAAAGATTTGTGTCGCATTGATCATCGCAGGCAGCTCAGCCAGCGTTCTGGGGAGGAAGGAGGTGTCCAGACGTTGATCTTTGGTGGGTTTCAATCACCCTACGATTCTGCGCAGCAGCGGCAGCGGCAGCTTGGGCTTGTGCTTGGACTTGATGTTGAGCATGCGACTTCTCACCCTGCCGCTCTATCATTATTCTGTAGCGAATATGGAGGTTGTCGGTCCAGTCCACGGGATACACCTGCTCATCTTCACTACTATCACCAGAAAACTTCCACCTATCGGCTACTCTTTCATCGATGGACTCGAGCTTTTGCCGCTTTACCCCCCGACGATCTATCATCAAACGTCCACCCCGACCTGTCCGCCGGCGGAATCGAGATTGGTCATGGTATGGCACATCGTCTGGAGGTGTGCCGAACCTTATCCTGGCGCTTCGACGCAGCTCGACCTGTTTGTTCGCTTGCTCCACTACCATGGCATCTGTGGCCTCTTCCGAAGAAACCGAAGCTGGCGGGGTTGGCAACTGCGACTCAGTGAAAACACAGCGGAAATCTGATTTTGTAGCAGGCTGTTCTAGAGGTGGAGTAATGGGTCTCCAGGTCGCATCGACCCAGTCGTTGTTCCATTTCTGGTGCTTCATCAAGTTTTCGTCAATGAAGCTCTCGATGATGTCAGACTTCTTCGCTAGCTGCTCATCCAGATACACAAGATCCGAATCGACAAGACGACCATCGGGGCGGGTGACCTGAGGCTTGGGGCCCATACCAGGAATACCGCGCTGAACAGCCTGCATGTCGACTCTGGGCTTGGGCTTTGGAGCGGGCTTTGAAAACACGTCAGTCGATGGGTGAAAGGCTCGAGGCGAAGCACAAACCTTCTGGTTGATGAGGAGCTCTTCATCATCGCCTTTGATGCTAAGCTTCCTCTTGATGTCCTTGACGGCACCACGCTGCTCGAAAATCAACTTGTCAAGAGCGAGCTGTTCGCGAATCATGACTTCACGTCGCTTGACCTGGGCCATTATAAATCGAGCCTCTTCCAGCTCCTTCCTTAGCTTCTTCATCTTCTCGGTTACCTGTGCGTCGCGGCCACGGGTCTTCCTCTGCATACGCACTTCGCGACGGCGGAAGCACACATAGGGATCGGCGTCGTCCGTCTCAAGATTTCTTTCGAACTTGAGCATAGGCATCAGGGGGCGATTGAGTTTCCGCATGCGCTCCTCTTTCCAGTGCTGGTAGATGTCTCTTGCGAACCTCCGAGCATGTTCACTTACCGTCTCGTCGAACTCGGACTCAAGATCCTCGAAAGCGAGCACGGGCGTATTGTCGACTTCGGCGTACGGTTGCTTTGTTTGAGTGGTCTCTTCGAAAAAATTCATGACCTGTTCGAAAGCATCCTCATTGCAAGGGCCATGCTTGCCCTTGTGCTTGGTGTTGTACAATTTGAGCCAGGCAGCATCCTCACCAGTCATACAGTAGGGACATCCTACCGTGTCCTCTACGGTGGAAGAAAAGCGAATGTAGGTTGATGGCTGCGTGAACTGACGTGGATAGAGATCCTCGTACTGCAACTTGCTTGCCACAGCATCAGGAGTGGGAATGTAGAGCTGGGTAACTTGGGTGGCGCCCTGTGCGGCTGCCTGTGCAGCGGATATCACAGCTTGCAGATGGTGTTCCTATGCAATGTTAGCGCCCGTATCCCGGCGCAGGAAGAGTAAGTTCAGGGTAAGAGTAGTAATCACGTGATGGTGATATGACTCGCTTCATAACTAAACCACCGATGGTGGTTGGTGACGAAAGAGGCTTAGTGGGAAACTCACAATTTCTTCCCCTTTTTCCACACCGGTCTCGACCTTTGGAATGTGACGCGTTGCGTCATCATCGGCGAGCTGCTCGATGTCGTCCTCGCGCTGGACAGGGAGGTTCTGCTTGGTAGAAAGCTTGCGCTGGCGAAAACGCTGGCCGGCAACGCGCGCCGTCATGATGTGGTGTGGTGACGGCTGGTGGGCGGCTGAAAGAAAATTGCACGGCACGTGACTCTTGTTGAGGCAGTCAAGGCGTCAAGCGGTTTGTTGTGGGCGGTGGCAAGGGGGCCCTCGGGCAGGCAAGGCCGCTGCGGCCACACCGCGCAGCACGCAGAGCGTCGTTTGCGACCAATACCGGACGCAAATATTCGCAATATGGGTGTCAAACGATTTCGCGTGATATGTGCATGCGAAATATCGGGTTAGAGGGGATATTCCGATGGCGTTGGGGGAGAAAAGTGATGAACAAGTGTAGGCGGGCGAGCGACTTGGTGTTCGTTGGGGTGGTGAGGGAAGGGCAGACGCGCGAAAGCGGTGGGGCTTCCAATGCCGTAGGCAAGCAGCAGCCCTGTCCGCCGCCCGGCCAGTCGAGTGCCCTTTCGTCGCTAAGGCCCAGAAGCCTGATCTCGCTGCCTGGAATGAGGGCCTCCCAACCACCATGAGCAACCACCCACGGCCAATTAGTGCGGCTGGCTGTCGGGCATGCTCGTCTGCCTTTTGCAGTTGTTTTGGGCACTCTTGCCATGCCCTTGCATCGATGCTGTTGCTTGGGACGCGCCGTGCTTTGACGCGACCACTCATGCGACAGCCTGCTGATTGGATCCGCACCCGGAAGACGCTGCGAATCAGGAGGCGCGCCTTTTCGCTGGTGAGCCAATCAGCGTGCCACCACAATGCAAGCACGGTTGGGCAGACTGCAATTGAGCATCCTCTGCTTGTTCTACAATATACACCCTTTGCAGTATGGAATAGCACATGTAGGTTCACCCAATGAGATCGTTGCTGGGATCAATAAGTTTGGCCGGGCAACACGGGGCTGGTCAATGATGCTTCAGTCCTGCACGCACCCAGACCCGCATTTATATCTATAGATCTAAACATGGCTTCAACTGAAAAGCGACGGCTCAGTCGCCCAAGTTCCTCTTGGTATTGTACAAGGCAGGCGGAGCCGGACACGGACGTACGTTGGCGGATCTTTTGGATCCAATGGCATGGCATAGCCCTCGACTCGGTCGTCATCTTTTTCAGCTGCCGGGTCCCCCAGCTATGCACTGCAATCCAAGCCCTCATCGAAACGCATCAAAGAGGGTTAGGTGTCGGGCGTTGTCGACCCAGGAGGATGCCACGCTGGCATCCTCGATCTGCAAAAAAAAACGAAATGCGAGGACAGCCCTGGGCTCGAGGGTTTCGTTGTTGTCTGATCGCCTGCTGTATAGCCGCTCGCTTGCCTACTTCCCAAGCCCCTAACTAGACTTCTCTGAGGCTGGTTGATGGTGGGTTTCTTACCATAGGGTGTTCTTGTAGAAGTGCACAGTACACATTCCTTCCTTTCCCCCCGGCTCCCAGACGAGCTGCCGCCCGTGCGACTGAGCTCCGTCTGCGCCTTGCTTGTTTTGTTTTTCCCTTCTCTCTTTCTCTCGGGTATTTATCCCCGCTCTCTAGAAGATGTGCACGTTAGAGCGACGCCAAGTGGGCGGGATTGCGGTTCTGACGTTGGATACTAAGCATGAACGATGGATCTAACTCCATCCCGCCTACGCACTCCTCCCCCTCCCCTCCCCAACGTACAATAGCGGCGCGGGCGGGCTGGAGGGCCTGTGGAACCGAGGCTGCCTGTCTGTGGCAGTGTGGATTCCGATGGCAAGGCAGTTTTCAGGCAGGTTGTGCAGAGTTGGGCGACGCCGGCAATGGCCATGTAGCTCGCGAGTTATCAGCTCCCCTACCACCTCGAGTTGGATCCGGGGGCCAGCCAGCCGAAACCACGCCGCAGCCTACAAACAATATTGTAGGCTTGGATCCTTCCGTAGCTCCGCTCGCCGGCGGCAAGGCTTGTGTGATCCTTCGACGGGGTTAACTGCACGCGTTATGGGTCTGGGTCTGGGTGAAGCTATCCATAGTATCACGGAAAGACATTTGGGCGGTTAGATGGGATGGCTTTTCAGACAGACGAGCAAGAGCCATTATCGGGGAGGAGCTGGAGAACAGGCAGCTAAGACAGGGCCAGTAGCGGTCCGTGGTGCAGTTGGCGACACGTCAGATCTCGACTGCGGAGAGCATCGCGGTGGCCACTGCCAATGGATCCGAGTTGTCGCGTGATGTCACGGCCACACATCTGGTGGACAGGGGCCCTTTAGCGATAATTCCTCTCCTCCCGCCCGTTGCCAAGGGGAGTACTCAAGAATTCGAGATAACCGATTCACAGATCTTTCCCCTTTGGTCATGTAAGACATAGGAAACGAGGCTGAAGGGTATTTAAGCCGGGTTGGGCGAACATGCCCATTGGTCAATTTGGCGACGAATCTCCCAGGCGTTGCTTCCCTGCGGAGCTGAGACTTTTCCTAGTTCACTACTGGAGAATTGGACTGCGTTACAATAGATCAATAGTCAAGACATGCCTTAATGGGAATCTGCGTCGGTAGGCACCTCCGGCGGGCCCTGATTTGGTACAAGAGCACTGGGATCTAGTCTTGGCACACAGAAATGCAGAGGGTTGCTAGCTATCTGATCTGAAACGACATGAAAGAAGAAAAAGGAGACCCGTTAGAGTGCCACGGTGCCAAAGAGAGAAAGCAATGCCCAAACTCGCGCGCCGCCACGGTGCTTCGCGAACATCGGCATGAATAGTTCCCATCCCGATGCAAAGTATCCTATTGGTCAACCATTCCTGGTATAAATGCCTAAAGTGAGTATAGCTGAAAGCTTGGTATTTGGAATGATCCACCCGACCAAGGAAGTTCTAAACTCGATAAGCAAAAGTGTCTAGTAGCGAAATCTTCAGCTGCAACGCGCCGATGCGATAAGCAATAATTTCAACACACTCTTCTCCATCAACTCGGGGCCTTGGCATCCGCCATGCGATCCCGACTATTCTCATTATAAGTAAGTAGGGAGCAGGACAAATGCATGCTTAGAAGAAGGTGATTCAGGAGCTCAAGTGGGGAAATGGTTACGTAGACGGGATCCAATCCGTGGAAGCGTACACAATAGAACTGCACCGTCACTCGATAGCGGTGCTAGCATGACTCTAGAAAAGTTACCAGGCGCAATGCTGGTTCGAGGCTGGTGGTGTGGATCAAAGGTCTTAGCCAAAGTAGCTCCGGAGTGTGCTGAGAAGGTAAACGGTGTGAGGCTGGGCCGTTGAGGTGGAATGTCTGTGTGCAAAACTAGGAAGTCATCGGGTCCCGGCTCCGAGACTGTCTCTTCCCGCGCTGTAGAGTGTGCAGAAATTAGGTCTCTTGGTGTTGAAAATACATTTGAGAAGCCACAGCTATGCGTAGATGGAGGACGGCCTTGGTCGCCTCGAGAGCTAGCACAGGGCATCTGAGCTTCTCGCTCCCACTCCTCCCAGCGCACCAACTCTGCGAGCATACGGGCACCAAGTCATGCGCAATCCAACGGGCAAGGCGGGTTGGTTCCCCTGCGTCCCACGGGGAAACATAGACGACATGGTGACATTGTTGAATGGGTGCCAGGAGTGCTGAGCCGATGGAAAGGCCAAGGGGTCGGCCAGACGGTCGCAACGACGGGATGCAATTGGGCTGGGCGAGGTCAAGGATCTGGGTCTGCTTACCCGCTCTACTCCATTCGGCGGCCTGAGCTGGAACAGGGGTCATGGTGCTGACCCAACGTCCAAATCGCTTCTTTTCTGAGCACTAACATGCCCTCGCGATCAGACATGATGCCATTGCCTCGGCTTCCACTGTGCACAACAGCATTTCGACGAGCAAGCATCACGATGGCGGTCCTCTGGCCATTCAACCACCGGGGCGTGGTCAGGTCACTAATGCGGCCATATCATCGGGAGCTCCGCACTAGACTATCACGATCCACAAGCCTAATTTAAAGTGCGCAATGTCCCTGACTGGAAGCTACAGCGGAAGCGGCGCTGCAACGGCTCTCAGCCTCTCATAGCACCAGGGCATCGTCCGCTGCACTCCATGAGCCACAAGCCTCAGCCCTACGACTACAAGAGCCTTAGCTAACATAAGCCAGGGCTGCTTGCAGCAGGGAATCGCTGTCCCATCACCAACTCTATAAATCTTCCCGGGCGTTTCGACTTCGTTCGGCTTGCTGCATATTTCGCGCGTGCCGTTCGTTGCCTTCTGCACATCTTTGTGATAGCTCCCGCCACAAGCACTACTAAGCTGCCTCCTCAACAACAGCAACGGAGCACTGCTAGCATGTCTTCCGAGGTTAAGGGTAATAAATCCTGCTTGGACCTGTAGTACGCCCGCCTCGTGCTGACAAGCGCAGTCTACAAGAAACGACCTCATCGCAAGGTCAAAAGTGGCTGCCAGACGTGCAAGCGGAGAAAGATCAAGGTTAGTACAATGTCCTTCAGCCTGCTTTGTGTCGATAGCAAAGGCCATGCGGTATTTCCCATCCATGCGTTACTGCTCTACCAAACGCGGGTCCAGTTAAATTGGGGGTGTTTAGCATAAGAAAGACGATATTGACCGAGGATAGTGTGACGAAGTGAAGCCGCAATGCTCGAACTGCCAGCGATATGCCGCAGAATGTGTCTATCCAACGTTAGCGGATCTTGAGCAAGGGGGATCCTCCACGACACCTCCCGTCCCCAGTCCAGAAAGCTATACGGAGGATTACTTTGGCGGACCGGATCTTCCCATGATGGAGCTCGGCCTGATGCACCAGTGGGTGATATCTACCTGTTATGGGTTTGGTGACAAATTTGCCGAAGACGTAAAACCATGGCGAGAAGAGATTCCTGTGCTGGGGCAACGGTTTCCCTTCCTCATGCGGGGCCTACTGGCGCTGAGTGCTCTACACCTCGGCCGACAGTGCACGGATTTGCAACTGAAGCTCAAATACCTCCGCACGGCGGCATACCATCAGGACCACGCCATACCGGAATACAGAAGCACGCTTCTTGACGTCACCAAGGACAATGTTGCCGCGGTGTTGGCTTTCTCGGCCATGCTCACTACGTATTCCTTGGCGGCTCCCAAGGATTCCGAGGCAACGCTCATAGACGGACCACCCGAATGGATATTCCTGCACAGGGGGATCTGGGACATGCCCAGCCATTGGCAAAGCTGGATCGACGACAGTGTCATGTGCCGGCAGATGGATAGACATCGACTCCAGCCGGTTGATCCATCGGCGAATCCGGAAGACCACCATTTGTGCGCTCTGCAAACTCTCATCTCGACCCTCCCTCCCGACCAAGCGGACGACAGGCCGGCGTACGAAGGGGCGCTCTACTGGCTGCGGCAAGCGTATGCGCATACCTTCACGCCCAACAGCATGCTCGGTGCGATGTTTGCACTGCTGTTCTGGATCGAAAAGGTACCGCAAAGCTACATGGACCTGCTGGGGGCGCGGATGCCGCGGGCCATGGTGTTCCTGGGCAACGCGGTGGTCTTGCTCAAGAGGGTATCCCACGCGTGGTTTCTTGACGGCTGCGCGGAAAAGGTGTTGATGGACATCAAATCCATGATTGGTAGCGAGCTGTTTCCGTGGATCGAATGGCCATGGCGGGCATGCGGCATGGTGTGAAGGATGGTCGTTTGTCTTGGGGTTGGAAGGTTGAAAGGTTGAAACAGCAAAACGGATGGGCGGTGTCACGGACATGGACTGCAGCGAGTGAAGCGAACATAGAGGCGGAAGGCAGGACAAGGGAGGATGACCAGTCCCGAAGCAGGCAAGCTGGCGGAGATGGACGCTGCCGTGGGGGCGGTCGACGGGGCTGGGACCCGACGGCTGCGGGGACGTGGGGCGCAGGATGCACTGTAGCGGTGGCGGGCGCGGCGGGTGGCAGACAGAGTACCATTGTACAATGCAAAAGGCCGGCTTCCAGACATCGAGGCCTCGTCGCTGTGCCGCCCGCGAGCAGCCGCCGGGCGACGTCGGCCTGGCGGGATTAGCGGCTCGGGCCGTGTCCAATGGGGGCGGCAGCTCGCTCGGTTTAGTGCCTGAGTGGCTGCTGGTGAAAGGCTGGCCGTCGCTCTGCATTCCTCTCGCCTATCTGGACGGGCCCTCCTCAACGGCGCGTGCGTGCGTGGGTACGTGACAGGCGCTCAAGCTCCGGCTCCGACGTCGACTACCGGCTGGCTAAAAGAGCAGCCCTCTGGCCTTTGCCCTCATCAGAAACTCCAGCCAGTGAGGACCCACGTGATTGCGACACAGCTGGAGCAGGGCACCACCTGGGGCCTCTCCCTCCCTGCCTGGAGCCACGCTCAACAAGACAAGCCGCCCCGGTCGCACGACTCCAAGCTCAATCACTTGCACGCCAGCAAACCGCCCTCGCCCACCTGCCCGCTCAAAACGGACCTTGTAGCGCGGAACGGAACGCGCCGCCACTCTCCTCGGCCTGCCGCACGTCAATCAATGGTAATTACCACACCGCGGGAGAATCCCACATCCGACCGTCGCGCCGCTCACCTGCTGCCCCAGAGCCCGTCGTTGGAACCTCCTCGCTCCTCGTGCAGTCTCCCAGCTGTCAGCAATGTCATGGACCGAGGTCGACTTTAGCTTGGTCCGCTACTCGCCTGTCGAAGGCACTCACTACTTCTACGACCCTGCGCATCCGACTGCCATCCAATTCCTGCTGAGTGGCCGCTGGGAGTCCTGGGACGTGGGTTGGGTCAAGTAGTCAGTCGCCGTCGTCAAGCCCCCCCTCACCGCCTGTTTAACCTCCCGCAGCAACGCCCACGACCCTGACATCAAGCGCATCGCTGCCGATGCCGAAGCCCAGTTGCTTCGTGCCGCCGACTCTGTCTATCGACCATGGCCGTCCACTCCACCTCCACGCCCACCCGTGGGCGAGCCCGCCCGGTCCCCGCAGTCTGCTCCGTCGCCCTTGAACTCGCCGCTTTTTGAGCCTGCATCTCCAACCTCAGCCGGTGATGAGTACTACCTGCATCTGCCCCCAGATGACTCCCCGGCCACCCCACCCCATCATCGTCGTCGCCCTTCTGCACCTACCTCCGTTCTACCAGCCCCGCCGTCTCGGCCACCCGCCTACGCATCGCCGTACAGAGCCCAGCCTACTGCGCCAGACCCAAACATCGACCCGTCTCTTCTTCCTACCCCCGGTCCTTCGCAGCCCACCAATCCATCCCCCGTTTCTGTCCACCCACCGCTGCAGAGTAACGGCTCGTTCCATCATCCGGAACCAACTCCGCTCGCCCCGCCCCCACCTCCTCCGTCCAGTAATGGAAGTGCGCCCCAACCGGATCAGACATCGCAATCGCCGATTCAGCCAGGGCCTCCTCAGCCTCTGCTCCTATCCAGAAATCGAGAGACCAAGATCCTGCTTTCGCTCGATGGCGACGGGATCCGCGGTCTCTCGCAGCTGCTCCTTGTGGAATCCCTTGTCAACGCCATTTGTGTCAAGGTTGGGACACAAGTCAACCCCTATCAAATCTTCGATCTGATGGGCGGGGCCTCGATGGGAGGGCTGATAGCGCTGATGCTAGCCCGCATGAGGATGCAGGCACACAGGGCCAGGGAAGCTTACAAGCTCATCGCCAAGGAGGTTTTCCCCAACAAACGAGACTTCTTGTCATCTGTCGACCCTCACGCGCCTCCACTCACGTACGATGGCCAGGCCGTGGAGAACGCCATCAAGACTGTGGTGACACGAGAAACCGGATACCAGGAAGAGGCACTCTACGACGGACGGGATGACTCGGCCGACGTGTAAGTATGACTAGGAGAAAGCAGCTTCGTCATGACTGACGCATGGAAACAGCTTCGTGGTGTCTACCCGAATCGACATCGGCACCAACAAAGCTGCACTGATGCGCTCCTATCAGACACGCCGAATCACAGGACCGGAGCTGGATGCCAACATGACAGTGTGGCAAGCAATGAAGGCATGTGCCGTTGCACCTCGATACATGCAACCACGTACCGGAGTGAACTGGCGACCTGTCATCGAGCCTGGCCTGGTGGACCATGGTACGGCGAAGAACAACCCTATCCGCGACATCCTCTACGAGTGCCGTAAGCTCTATCGCTATGCCAACGACATGATGGTCATCATATCCATCGGTACTGGTTCCGGCTTCGATCCCACCCGCGAGACGCCTGAAATGGCCAAGAGCGTTACGGACCGCGTAAACGAGGCTCAGATTTGGGGCGACAAATTCGAGAGTGACCACAGCGCTCTGATGGAGAGAGGATGGATGAAGTACTTCAGGTTCAACGTGCCCGAGTTGAACGATGTGCCGCTGGAGGAGTGGTGTCACGAAGAGAGGATAAAGGAGAAGACACTCGCGTACCTAGGCAGGCCGGATGTTGGCAGGGCCTTCTACGCTTGCGTCGATGCTATTACCTCGATCCTAGTGGGGGCGCAGAGGTAAGTTTGGAGTGGACTTGACGAGGACGTTGATGAAGCTCGCCCGAGAAGATACAGCCGACGACATAGATAGGTCAGGTTGTGCCTGTTTACGAGCCTCAAATAGGAGTTTCGGAGGGAGTGACTTCAGGGCTTACAGCTGCTGCGATTTTCATGATTATGCTTTACTGTACTCTATCCTGCTGTGGAACTAGGACGCAGACCATGGTAGCTACTTGAGCCTGCTCAGCTCGAGGGACAACGAAATACGAAATGATATCCTGATTCGTACTGTGAAACATGTCGGGTGCTAGCGTACTCAGACCTGTCCTCTGGGTTTGTATGGCCACGCTAACAGCAATCGAGTGGGTCTACACAGACTTCTCTAGTCCTGCAGCCAACGGTAAGCAGTCGTGTGCGATGCTCGACACAACAAAACAATGGTGATTACTATGATGACATCAGAGCTGTAAGCCACGCGATAGGGAACACAGAACCAGAATTGTTTCATCTATATGAATGCGCACAAGACCAGTGAGCCCATTGATCGTCGCCATGACGCAACGATACGATCCTCTGGCTTGGCACACCACCACTTCGGCCTGCTACCCGTCTCCATGGCACGCACAAAACCGTGCCATCGGTCGATTCGTACAGGACCACAAGCTACCCCGCAAGAACGCCTGGACGCCTTGTGTGAGGCGCCGCTGCTTGGCGGGGTTGGCCTGATGGGTGGGATTGGTGCGCCGAACAAAGAGGCTGCGGCGTTGATGTCAGTGTCGCAGGGGGAAAACGCCGTGCCTGGAGGACGACGAAGGGCAGGGTGAAAGTGCCCATGTACTACTACTACTACCAGGCAGTATTTACACCGAGTTGGCTGTCCCATACGTTTGCCTTGACAACATTGATCTTTCACTTTTCCTCTTTTTTTTTTGGAGAAAAGAAAAACCAAGGCCTTGTCAAAAGGCTTGTGTAAGACTGGTGCCAGCTAGACAAGCATCTACCCCAAGCTTGCCAAACAAAAAAGCTCGGTAGAACAACCCGCATAGGCTCGCGCGCTCGCTCGCCATGGAATCCGTCCCGGAGACAAGACGGGACCCCAGCTTTGGCGAAGGGCACGACCTGGAACACGAGCATACGGACAACACGGACCGCATCATCACCAAGGACGACAAGATCGAGCTCACCGATGCAGACGCCTGGGACAAGCTGGGCTACTCGTTCCCCACATGGCGCAAGTGGCAGATCCTCGGCGTCGTCTTCCTCATCCAGATCAGCATGAACATGAACGCCTCCATGTATGCCAACGGCGTGACCCGCATCGCCGAGGAGCATCACATCTCCAAGCAGGTGGCTCGTATCCCCCAGATGGCGTTCCTCGTCGCCTACGCCTTTGGCTGCGAGCTGTGGGCGCCCTGGAGCGAGGAGTACGGCCGCTGGCCCATCCAGCAGCTCAGTCTTTTCCTAGTCAACATCTGGCAGATTCCCTGCGCGCTGTCCAAGAACCTTGGGACCTATATCGTCTGCAGGACCCTGGGCGGGCTGTCGACCGCAGGTGGGTCGGTTACCCTGGGCGTGTTGGCCGACATGTGGGAGCCAGATGAGCAGGAGTACGCCGTGGCGTTCCTCGTGCTGTCTTCTGTCGGAGGATCGGTCGTGGGCGCCATCGTGGGAGGCTTTGTTGAGAAATATATGTCGCTGTCGTGGATCTTCTGGATGCAGCTGGTCGTCGGCGGAGCCACGCAGCTCGTGCATGCTGTCTGCAACCCAGAGACACGGTCTACCGTCTTGCTCGACCGAGAGGCAAAGCGGAGGCGAAAGTCAGGCGAAGACCCGAGCGTCTACGGTCCTAATGAGATCCGCGAGCGACGACTTACATTCAAGGAATTCAAGACCATCGTTGGCAGGTAAGTTTTTCATATCATCCCATCCGGGAGGTCGGGAGATTGACGTCTTGACCAGGCCGTTTTACATGTTCTTCACTGAGCCCATCGTTCTCTGGCTCTCTCTCCTCAGCGGCTTCAGCGATGCCCTCATCTTCACGTTCCTGCAGTCCTTCACATTCGTCTACGAGCAATGGGGCTTCGGCGTCATCGGCGTCAGCCTGGCTTTCATACCGTAAGTGCCTTGGGCTTCGTCTGTCCCCTATGTCGTCCTAACAGCACCTTTAGTATCTTGATCGGCTATTTCCTGGCCTATTTCTCCTATCTTCCCTCCATCCACTACTTCCGTGGCCAGCGCCGCAAAGGCGTCCCCCTGAAGCCCGAAGTCCGCCTCTGGTGGCTGCTCTTCCTCGCCCCGCTCGAAACAATCGGCCTCTTCGGCTTTGCATGGACGTCGCTGGGCCCAAGCCACGGCATCCCATGGATCGCGCCCATGATTTTCTCGACGCTGATTGCCATGGCAAATGTACGTTCCCTCCCCCCTGCTGCCATTGCTCAAGAGCATGAGAGGGAGATAGGAAAAGAATCAAATCTAGGAACTAACGGGAAAATTAGTACGCCATCTACCAATCCAGCATCGACTACCAAACCGCCGCATACGGCCCCTACGCCGCCTCGGCAACGGGCGGAAACGACCTCGCGCGCGACTTCCTTGCGGGCGTCGCCGCCCTCTACTCGGTGCCCATGTACCAGAACATCCCGGGCCGCCCGCTCGAGTACGCGTCCACCATCCTCGCCTGTCTTGCTCTTTTAGTCACCATTCCCATCTACATCGTGTACTGGAAGGGCCCGCAGATCAGGGCAAAGAGTAAGTTTGCACAGAGCCTGGATCAGAGCAGGGAAGTGGGCAAGGAGAAGAGGAGGAAGATGAGCCTGGTAGGGGAGGCGGAGACGGAGCGAAGGGAGAAAGTGTGAAAGGCACTGATGGAAGCAGTTTTCGGCTGGATAGTTCGGTGACTCTGGTTTCCATCACAGTGGATATTTTCTATTTGTAATCCATGACCATAATGACGTGTACAATGATAATTGACAAAGCCTGAAAGATTTGCTTTTCTCAAAAGTCGCCATTAAGGAGAAAGCTGTAGGATCAATCCAATATCCTGGATAACACGTTTCTTTTTGGCTGTGTAGTGGTCGAAGCACATTATGATCGGGGTATCTTAACACCTAAACGCCACTTTCCATGCGTCCACGCCCTCGCTTTTCCATGCAATCCGCTATCTACCAAATCCAGGCGGAGGTGGCGCATACCCGGATGGAGGAGGCCCAAAGCCCGGCGGTCCAGGGTAGAAGTTCGCTGGAGTACCACTTGGAGGTCTCGCGGGAAGTCCAGAAGGGAGCGGTGGCAAGGGAGCAGGCGCGGCAGCAGCAGCACGCGGTGGTGGGCCTACAAAACCTGCCGGCGCATTTGGAGCGCCCGGAATAGCCCGATTGATCGTGGGCACGGTCGGTGCCTGTGGTGCTTGATGAAAAAGGTGAGCTGGCAATGGCTGCACCGCTGGAGCCACGCCGTGGACCTTGCCTTGCTTTGCAAGCAGGCGTTCTGCTTGATCTCCATGGCGTTCGCCTTTTCCATCTTTCTTGTACGCGTACTGCACAGATATCTGCTTGTTCATGATATATTGACCATGCATGTTTGCAATGGCAGCATCTGAAGCGTCGAAATCTGCGTACGACACAAATCCGTAACCTTTGGAGATGTTGAATTCGTCACGGGCGACCTTGGGCGCATTTATGAGTTGACCAAATCGACTAAACGTATCGTATAGTGTACGTTCATCGACCATTGCGTCAATATTACCAATAAAAAGCTCTGCACCGACCTCAACACTTTTCTGTTTGTCGGCGGACGCCTTGTTCATGCGAAGCTGAGAGCCGTATAGACGCGTGCCGTTCAGGACCGCAATGGCGTACTCGGCGTCCTGTTCAGTCGCAAACTCGACAAATCCGAAGCTCTGATGCTTGCCGTTGACGCGGTCTATGGGCATGTTGATGGTGCGCACGCGGCCATGGTGGTTCATGAGTTCTGTAAGAAGCTGTTGCGTGACATCTTCGTGAATGTTGCCGACGTAGACTGTAGCTTCCTTATTTTGTTCCCTATCGCAAGTTGGAGGCGTTGGGAAATTCAGTGGCCATGGCACTTACCAATGACGTGCTGCAGGGCCTGACATGGTGGGTAGATATGAATGTGTGGTGTTTTTGTAGATGGCGGCGACGAATGTCGTCGACTCAAAAATGGAGCTCTCAGCCTAGTGGCTTGGCATACGCGGCAGCACGTGCGCTGCAGCTCCCCGAAATTTTGGCTTGCATGCTTTCCATCCACATCGACGACCGCTCATCATCACCAACTCTGACGCACGACTTCAGCTCCGTCACAGCCCATCGCCGTCTCAATTACCATGTTTCAACTTTCTGAGGAGTCTAAGGTTTGCCCACCGTAACTCGTTGTAGCTTGCAGCCATGCTAACCCACCGCAGGAGCGTATCGCGCGTATCATCGATGTCTCGCGCGTTGCCATTCACTACGGCTACCTACCGCTGATTCTCTATCTTGGATACTCTCGCAGCGAGCCCAAGCCGTCTCTCATCCGGTAAGCCCCGCACCGCTGGCTCCCTGAAGGCCATGCATAGAGCGGTGAATGCTGACACGGACAGCCTCTTCTCTCCTCTTGCGTAACCACTTCACAAAGCTGTTGAATTCCGAGGGTCTCGTTAGGCCCGCTGTATAATATCACGCTGTTATAGTCGGGCGTACCAGGCATCGTCATCGGGAACCATGGTTGGACATGGAGACGGGCGTTGTACGTCGTGGACGCGGAATTAGGATTCTCCTCTATCTTTTGAGCAAGCCTGCAAGGGTAGCTTGGATGCCGGCAGTCCATACAGACAGGAAGCCGTGCACATGTACATCAGTAGACACAATTAATGAAGTAGCGCTCTCGGGCGCGTGGCATGTGGCTTCTGGCCGCGCCTACACCAGACCAAACCCACAGCTGGCTCGTATTGCAATTCCCCTAGTGAAAGGCGGCAATGCTCTCTGCGGCCAAGCAGGGCCCGATTGGGGATGCTCTGCTCGCGCACATGCTACTCCGGCGGGCACTGCAGAGTAGAGCAGCCAAGCGGCTCGCCAGGTCGCCAATAGCGGTGGCCTCCTCACCCCACGTGCCCTGCGCTTCAATATGTCGGGCCGCACCCAACCGCACCCTCTGTCGCGACCTCAGCCACCGGTCAGTGAAAGCACCCTGCCTGTCCGTGAGAATGAAGCCCCGGCCCCAGTGCTGTGGTTGCGCTCCGCACCTCGCCCACTTGTTGCGCCCGCCCCAGCCCCATGCATCTTTGACAGCTGCCGCTCCTGTGTCCCCCACGCCATCCGACACACCTATATCGACCTGCTCTGCCTGTTGACTGTTGCGACTGCTCCCCCCGAGCCATTGCCGACGTCTTATTCTGTTCTGTTACTGAGATTGCCCTCCCACTTCCCCGTGTCCCCTGTCCCCCGCCCTTCGTCCCCACCTGCCCGCGTCGTGCGTCTATGCGGCGCCGATCGCCAGGATGACGGTTCCCAGCGTCGGGGACATCTTGATGCTGTCCCAGACGGCCTGGAAGATCGGACGGGCCTTCACTACGGGGCGGGCCCACCCGCCCTCTGAGTTTCAGAATGTCGAGGTGGACATCAACGCTCTTGCCAAAGCACTCAAGCTCCTAGCAGAAGCTCTCTTTGCTGATTCAGATGTCAGCCTCCTGACACAGGCTGACTTAAGCACCCAGCATGGAATGGCCACCATCTTGAACGCTTGCTCACGAGCTATTTATGATTTGGAGTCTCTGGTAGATCAGTACCAAGTTGTCAAGAAGACGCGGACCCAGGCCGGCTTCACAATTGAGCGATCATGGAGTGACCTCGTTCTCACACAGTACCAAACCATGATGTGGACCACAGATGGTGGCAGTCTCCAAACTCTGCGCCATTTGCTCCAAATGCACACCACCACCATTAATCTTGTCATGCAAGCGGTGCAGAGGTACGTCTTGTTTCCGGTATCCTGCCCTTGTACTGACCCACTACCCAGCAAGTCACCGTCCCATCTCGAGCAGGTCGTTCTGCCCGTTGCCGAGCAGGTGGATAGCATACAGCATCGGACACGCACTCTCAGCCAGCAACTGAACGAAGCGAACCGCGTTGTCAAAGATATAGCCAGCAAAACAGCTCAATTCCCTCCAACACCAAACACGATGGGTGGCTCACCCAGTCCCTTGATCCAAAGCCCCCTACATCAAATTCCGACCGGACAGGAATACTACTCAACGAAAGACTTACAACGGGCGGGTTCTTTGTCAACGCGACCACAGACCCCACCCCATTCACACACTTCTCCAGAATGGAAGAATCTATCACCATCGTCGCCACTCAAATCTACAGTACCCTCTCCCGTATCCAATACTCGTAAAAGGATATCAGACCTTAGTATCGGTGATCCTGCGTCGCGAGCCTCTGTTGGCAATGTTTCATCTGATGGAGAGTCCAGTCATGACTCTCGACCCTCTCTTCGACACGCTTATCTCTCCCGTCAGCCTTCCAACGGAGCATCCAGTCTGGCAAGATCAGTAGCAGAACGAGAGGCACGCTCCTGGCCCGACTCCGGTGTACTATCGCCAATGCTCCCACCTCCTGCCCTAACACTTCCGCCATTGCCTGACACCGACGCCGATGCAGCCTCGTTAATGTCCGGATTGAGTCTGACCAACCAGCCCGCACAGCCGGAAATAAAGCAAATGCATCGAAGCTCCATGACCCTAGTCCAGAAGGAGCTGTTTGAGAAAGTGGCGTTTCGCAATTCTGCAATTCTATGCGACGTGTAAGCCACACCTTTCGTGTGTTCCTGCCACTATAACGTCATCTGACACTAGCCAGGCGCGGAACTACAGTCGAATATGCCCAAAAGGTCACCCCCGAGGATGATATGCATGATGTGGAAATGGTCGAAGCCTGCCAGGAGTGTCGAATAGCAGTTGTCCGCAAGCGCGAGGCTCCCGCCGACTCCAGGCAGGATGTCCGTATGATGACATCGATATGGGTGTTCAGCGATGACAATACAGTAAGGCTGGAGCTAAAGATGGCGGATGGCGAGATGTATGTGCCGTATTCGAGTTACTTCAGCCCCGAAAAAGTATCGGTGACGGTCCCGTGCGAACTCAAATTCCACGATGTCAAATACGGCCAGCGGGTCCTCAAGACGGCGAAAACAACATGGATCAACTACATATTCGAGTCTGCACACAGTAAGTAAAGGTTCCTTTCTATAGCCGCGTGACTGGACACTGACGATCAACCAGGCGCCGCACTCTTCCAAAATGAGCTCATGGGCCGCACTCTCCTTGCCACATTTCGCACTTCGAAAACTCTGCGCATTCACGAGGGTATCTCTGGAGCCTTCTCTTATGCCGAACAAATGTGCGGCATGGAAAACCTGCGCATCTGGGAAGACAGCGACACACTCGCCGTCATCGTCCTCATTCACTTCTCCCCACAGTTCCGAAATGGCTACCTAGCATTCTACCTTAACTCTCTAAACTCTCCCATACGTGTGAAAGACGAGGGAGGGAGGGAGGTCAAGGTTAAGGGGTTGAGGGTGCCGTTAGAAGGCAAGGGTAGCGGGAGAAAAGACAGCGTAGTGGCAGAAGGGAAAGCCAGCGGCACTATAGATAAGAAGAAGATGGTTACAGGAGCGAGGATCGAGTTTGCGAGCGAGGCTGAGAAGAGAGAGTTCCTAGGCCTGGTGTGGCAGGTGCAGCGGGAAATGAGAGACCTGCCTAGCCTGGCGGGCGTGAACTGAAGATTGAGATTATGGTTGATCTTCTTACTTCGACCGCTTTCTCGTTATAGCCTGTACGATGGAGTGTTAAGCGACTTGAAATTAATCGTGAGAAACTCTAGTAGGGACCGCAGCATGGGCATAAACATGGAGTACGTCGTCTGTGCGTCTGTGAGAAATGACACGACCTGCCTGAACATGTCTAGCCGTGATCAGAGGCAGCGCAGCAATATAACTCTTTCTGTTCCCCTGTATGCAGGCGGCTCAGTTCTTTCTAAGCCGCGGCTGCTAGCAGGTGGAAGTTACGGTCCATACAGGTACATGTGCGTATTCACTGTATATAAAATGGAAGACGAGCGGAAATAAGAGAGTGTGCGTCTCTCTATGCCAGGAACCGGAGGACAAGTACGGAGAGTGGGGCGTGTGGGAAAGGAGGGGGAGGACTGGGTACGGCATGGTACGTCGTACAGGCTCATGCATCGTGTTTAACATCATGCCATAGTAGTCTCGTCAGTAATATATTGAGTTACTGACAAGTCACGACTTATATGTACAAAGATAAAAGTAAGGATATATGAAAATGATCTCAGAATTTCTAGTAAGCTCACTATTAAAATTAACCATAAATCGAGACATTACATGTAGATTAGGATGGAACATTTACAAGACCTACTATCTATTAGGATCTTTATCCAGTCTATGCGGCCTTGGTATTTTTAAGGCACCCCCTGTGTTAACCTAAAAGATACCAAGCATCAGTTTTCCGGTATAGGCAACGGTGTAAAAAACTGATGGTTACGCTTAAAAGACTTTAGAAAGCGTATAGAGAAGCTTATAAATGTATTCCTGTTTAGTATTCATATCCTATAGGTTTTCTGTAAGTGATGGTAGTTAGGCTAGGCTTTTATGACTGATTAAGAAAGAAGAGTCGTGGGTGTTGCATAGCTTTGATATAGAAAAGGCCTAATTATATACAAAAGACGCTGCGGGTTACTTCGAAGCTATTACAATACTATAGTCATTCTTTCTAGTAATAGTATTATAGATCAACTACGCGGTACAAAGTATAATACCGATATTGCTACTTCTATAGCTTTTAAATTTAATCTCACTAAACTTTTATTACTATAGTGACTGGTATATAATCATTCTAACATTTTCATACGCTAAATCTCCTTATGTCTTTATCTGTATTTACCCTCCGTCGTTATACCTGTAGTTTATCAGGAAGAGCCTTTAAAAAGTCCGTGGCTCCATAAGCATAACAAATGATATATACCAAACTCTCTCGACTCTTAGGAGCCGAAATAAATTGAATATATAAACTTTACTTTATCGTAAAGCCGATTTCAGCAATCCGATAAAATTGGTACCTTGCGGCAAAAAACCGCTTGCGTATTACGATCTGAAAGCGAAATAAGAAACCAAGCCCAGATCATCATAGATCAACTTACCCGGAAGCACTCTCAGCCTGATAGTAGCAACGACTGCAACGTATAAGAGACGAGGCCTCTACACCTGAAATGTCGTATTTCTTCTTATAAAGGTATCTGGGCAAAGGGTCCTTTGCATGGTTCTCATCCCCGACTCTATTATACCCCTCAGTTGCTTCAAAAAAACACCAAAGAACCCTGGGCTAGACAGATAGGTTTTATCAGAGAACAATGCACAGTACGGAGCCTCTTCAAGCTTACTCCCATTAAAATACTCTAGAATATTCATGAAGCAGGTCGCACAGGGATTATGGTGGATGATGGCATCAGTCTTGCCCACTTGAAGGACGTTCTTCTACTAAATGCACTGGTAGAGTGGATTTCTAAAATTGATATCTCCAAGATAGAAAAGATTTTGGGTAAGGAAGAGGCACTTTGGAATCAGTCGTTTGTGTAGACGCGAGACGGATCGGGCATCATCGACAAGGCGAAGCTGCCGCTAGAGGAGCAAGAGCAGATCTACCTCACAAAGCAAGAGGTGTACATGTATCTGCGCTCCGCAGAGGGCCTTATAAGCTTTAACACGTCGACTCGCGCTCATCAGGGCTTTCAAGCAAAAGCACGCGGAGCTCTCTTCCAGTTGGAGGTAGATTACGGGTCTGCAGTTAGGTACCGGCGATAAAAGCGAAAGCGCAAGAGGGGCGCCATTGAGGATACAGACGACGGTGAAGCTACTAGTACGGGATCAAAGAAGAGGACGCGCCCTTCTAAGGAGCCTGTCAAAGACACTGCCAAAGATACTGCCAAGCCACCTAGAAAGAAACCTCCAAAGGAACCCAGTAAGGGGACGGGTGAGGCAACCAGCGGAAAAGCTGCGACGCGCAGTTCGAACCGGAACAACAACAACTCAGGAGATAGTACTGGTAAGTAAAAGCAATCTCATATAACTCATGGCTACCAAAACTATGCCTTCGTCTTCACCTCATCAACCCTTTCCCTACTTTTCCACCTTGCTTCTCGTCAACTATCCACACCCCATTGACCTTTTTCACCTCTTTGCACGTCATAGAGCCCATCATAAGCTCGAGGTCCCAAACGCGTTTTGACACTACAAGGGAGTTCATAAAGGTTTTCCTCCGCTCCTCTGCCTGGGCGCGGATCTTCTGATCTATCTTCCAAGCCATCATGAAAGCTTGCTTGCTTGCCTATTTTTTCCCCCAAAAGTTAGCTTGGAAGATCAAGAAATTTTGAAGTCCTTAAAAGTGAAGCCTTACAGAGCTCCTGGTCTCGTAGCATTTCCCTTGAAACCTGACCTTGGCCATCTTTTGATAGTGGTGATAATTGATGGCGTAATCGTCGCTTTGGGTGTAGTGGTGGCAGCGATGTGTGTAGCTTAGAGTGTTGAAAGGTAGAGAGTTGTGTTTGTGGAAGATAGAAAGTAAGAGCTCATGTAATAAGAAGCAGCCCTTAAGTGCTTTACGTAGGTTCAAATCACTGCAGAAGGCTGAGTGTTTTCCATCAACTTACTGCCTTCTACTAGTGACTCGTCAAAAGATCAAGGGAGTAATGCTGATTAGATTTTAATTTCACTTGAAAAAGTGGGAAGTTTACTGGATATGAATCGTTGAAGTGAAACGGTTGGGCGAGACAATAGGCAAGACAAGTTTGAGTCAAACATGGTAAGCGAAAACAGATTTGTCCATGGTACCGGACCAACAACCAGAAAGCAAATTCTGCTGCCACTTCTCTTTCTCTTGAAATCTCTGTAACCACACTTCCTCCCTTTGGAACTTGGTCCAAAATCCACAGAGTTGTGTTTCGATGTTGACCTCAATCCCGATTAAGAGGCGCCTTTGGGAATTGGAAAATTTGTCTTCACTTTATGTATTTTCAATTCTGCGTTTTGAGGATGTGACTTTGTTAGGACTGCGGGAGCTACGGGCAGTTGATTCGACAATTTCCTTGTGTTCACATAATTCAGTTCCTCTCGCCTACACTGTTGAGTCATTTAAGTCATTCCCGCTTGTCACCACCACTGGCATTTACCGATGTCGCATCTCCAGACATGGTGCGCATCATGCTTTCGCTGCCCGTTGAATTGTTGGAAGTCTTGCTGTCATGGTCGTCGTCAGATTTGGGCTCCATAATGGTAGGCGGCGTAGTCTTCTTGGTGGATCTCACGCTCGCCCCTTTATCGTCTTTGTCATCCACGCTAACACTAGCACGGGTATACTCATCACTGTTGACATGGTCAACACTGACGTTCTCGACAAATATGATGGATTCGTGGCTCATAGTCGCTGCTCGGGGTAAAAGGTTTATGTTGTTTGATGCGATTGGCTGTAATGTAGAAAGACTGGAAAATACAGTGCTGTATGCTTGAAAATAAGAGTGTAAAAATGCCGTGTTATTGATCGCAGATATCCTGTTGTTGTGAGGTATGCAGATAAAGCAGCAGGCCAACGTGCTTCATTTACATGCTTTCCACTGAGTATTGTGACTCCTACGCTTCGTACACTAACCGCTTGACTTACACAGTTACCTCTATGCCCGCTCGCCAAGGTCGTACGAAGCCCAACAATGCACACGGAACACTTGGGCATCCAAAAAAGCTAATTGTTCTGATATCGCGAAACTTATCTAAATGTAACAGTGGACATGTCCATACCGACTCGCAAGCTATGCAGTGAGAATGAAACTGATGAGAATGAAGCGCTACTGGCCGGGTATTAGTACTGAGAAATGCCAAAAAATCCCTTTAACCCAGCCCACCGCCTAGATTAAATCCGCCTTTGATCCAATATGCAATATACAAGAAACTAACCAACTGCCCACTGTATGAGGCGGATCATCAGCTTTGCTCATTTGACTCGGCGCCTTCACCCCGCTCTACGTCTCCTGCATCACCACCTTCCAAAGCTCTCCACCCTCTCCAAAGATCTCCCAAAGTCCCGCTAAAACTTCGGCCTCTTCCACCCTGTGGCTCATTTTGGCCCGTGGTCTCGTCTGTAGTGGTCCGTCGTCTGTCAAGGGGCTCGCCCATTGGCTCATTCACATCGCTTGCACCGATGCCCAACACGCTCTGTCTCCTTCTCACGTCCCCACTTGCACCGATTCCGCCATCTCTTTGCGACCTTATGCTCCCACCTCGCTTTAAGTCTGCCACCATAGCACTCAAACTATTCGAGAGTGGGCTGGCCAGTAAGGGGCCAGGTATGCTGTTCCTTGCGCTCACGCGTTCGGCAGTGGCAATTCTGCGGAGGCGAGGGGTAAGAGTAGACGGCGCGGTAGGCGTCACGGCAGCAGTGTCAGAGATTTGGCGAATTGGAGTTGTGGGACGGGGTGGCCCGTTACTGCGTTCTGGGCTAGAAGTTGAAGCTGGTAGAAGATCCGTGGATTGGGAAGGTAGAAGAGGAGTGGAGAGTGCGCTCTGTCTGCTTAACTCCGTAGGGCGCGAAAGCTGTAAAGGGGATTCGGAAGCTTCTTGTTCCCAAGGATTCATGGTAAGTGGTGATGGGACACCCGATATTTGATTAGTAGGTGAAGATGAGACCGGCGTGAAAGTGATATCGGGCGTAGCTGGCTGTGGTATTTCACGTGTTGAAGGTCTTCGACCCGTGTCGATAGGTGGTGGCGAGGCGGCTCTAATGGTAGAGGAACGCCGGCTGCTTTCGCCGTCCTCACCGTTCGCACCATCTACATGATCATGGTACCGTTCTCCGTTTGTAAGGTTGATTGCATCTTCAGGTTCGGGATCTCTATCTTCTTCATCGTCATTCCTTGGGGGTCGACCACTTGTGATCAGCCACACCCCAAGGAACGTCATGGCACACCCACCAACAAACTTGCCAGCGTCCTCTCCGGATGTCCTCTCAAAGTCCCTATACAAAATGGCAGATCCAAGGATGACTGACAGCGTGAAGAGAACAAACTGTACAGGAATGACCTGCGTAGCATCGAAGCGTTGCAGTGCCCGATTCAGATACTTGATTTGCATGACGGCAGTGCCTACCAAGATTGCAACTAGTAAGTATGTAACCGGGAATGTTATCGCGCGCCACAGCGTGTAAGACAGCAAAGACGCCACACCTTTGGTTGACAGCGCTGTATAGCCGCCTACTCAGCATTAGTATGACTCTCTGATCCTAAATCTCAACAGGCGACTTACCAAAAAGGCCAACGAGTCCAAGGTCAATCAAAATACTCTTCTCCCCAAATCTATTGCTGACTATCATAAGGGCGATGATGATGCCGAGGGTGATGCCGAAGTACGTCTCGAACTCCCACGTGCTGATCAAGTCCCAGATCTCGCCGGGCCCCAATTTCGGGTTGTTATCGCTCGCACTCGCAACCACGGTGACCGCGCCGCCGACGGCGACCATGACACCTAATCCATCACGTTTCCGGAAGGGCTCCTTGAGCATGAAGGGTGCAATGATACAGTTGGATACCAGAGCAACGACACCGAGCGGCGAGACGATGGACGCAGGCGCGAAACCGTAGGCGAGGAAGTTACCTGCTTCGCCGCAAGTCATGAGGATGATACCGGCCCACCAGTATGGTGATTTGAGGTAGCTCTTCTGCTTGTATGCTACCCCACCTCCGTCATCGCTCTCTTCCTGTACTGTTGCCAGCCCGGGCCTTGATCCTCCTGTATCATTTCTTGAGGGCGTCGTCCTCGGAAGCAGCGGGTTTTCTTCGCTAGTAGTATCGGCATCCCCATCTACATCTGCTCCCTCCCCTGTTCTCTCGCTGCCCCTCCAGTGCTTTGACCCACTCAAGCTCCGCGAGCTCGCACTCTGCCTCTTCCTGATACGTTCCTTCTCCTGCCACTCCCTCTCTAGTCGTATGTGGGCATATCTTTGTGTGTTGAGCGCGAAGGAAATGAGGATATTCCCGACAATGGCGGTGATGATGCCGATGAGCGAGTTCCATTGCTCGCTTCCGTAGGGCGGTAGGAAACTCGTAGGAGTCGGGTGTGGGGTATCGCTACTCGTCGTCGTCGTTGCCGAACCAGCAGCAACGGATGTGGGAGGTAGAATCATGGTCCTGCTTCGCGTCGCTTGGTTTGGACGTTCTCGCGGGTCTCATACGCAAGGGGAGTTCGCCCGGAGCGGCGGGGCGGGCAGCTACGTTGCGACGTCAACGTCGGGATAAAAAAGCTGATATGGTGAAAGGTATGCAGAGCGGACGGACAAACAACATGCTTCTCGGTAACAAGCGGGTAGACGGCTAGTAAGACGTCGAGTCGTGATTGCGCACCGGAGCTTGGCCAATTTTTGCAGGGCTATGGCCGATCTTCACATGACGGACGGGGCTTAGGCCAAGCTTCTGGCACGCCTGCGCCACCCATCATCACGCAGCTGCCAGCCCTCTCCGACCCCAAAAACCAGGCTGGAAGGACACTTGGCCGTGACTTAATCTACACTCGTTGACCGCATGTGGCCAGAAAGCAGTTTATACCTCCATGCCCACCTTCACGCCCAGCAGCGCTTCGGCGTTCTTGTACGCTATCCGCCGCAGCCCCTCATCATCCACAAGCCCCTCGTCCTTGAGCGCACTCAGAAACTTGACTCCCTCTTCGTTGTGCCCAAACGGATAGTCGACGCTGAACATGACCCTGTCCTTCTTGCATTGCCTCAGCACACAAGCCATCGTCGCCACCGAGAACATGCCGCTCGTCGTGATCCACACATTTTCATCCCACACCTGCCTGAACCCCCTTTCCCTCTTGCACCCCAGATGTGGCCACTGCCTCTCCATGACCCGTGCCGTGCGATCCAGCTGGAACGGCAGCATCTCCCCGCAGTGGCCCAGCACAATCTTCAGCCGGGGGAACCGGTCGAAGACGCCTGCTGCATACAGCCGCATGAGATGCACGGCCGTCTCGTTGTGCCACCCCCAGCCGTACTCGCTCATCGACGTCGCAACGTGGTCCGGATAGTTCCCCGCATACAAGACCTGCTTCACCCTCTCGTTTGGGCACGGGTGTATGTAAACCGGCACGTCGAGTTCGGTAGCGGCTTCGAAGACGGGCCAGAAGAAGGCGTCGTCGTAGAATCTTCCCCCGCAGTTGCTGTCGACCAGCGTACCCAGGAAGCCTAGTTCCTGCACGCAGCGCTTCAGCTCCGTCGCCGCTGCATCGGGGTGCTTCATGGGGAGCGTGGCGAAGGCAGCGAACCTGCCATCTGGCATGCCTTTGACCAGCTGGTGGAGCTCGTCGTTGACCTTGCTCGCCACCTCTACTTCCAAGGGGTGCGGATTCGGTACGTGGCTCACCACCTGTAGACGGATGCCGTTTTGATCCATAGACCCAAGTCTCTTCGCCCCGAATTCCATTAGCGGTGCGGTTGCGTATCCTGTGAGTCCATCCTCGGCATTGGGGTCGGCCAACGAATTGGCTCGGTAGAACTCGCGGACGTGGCTGGAAAGCCATGCTTCTTCTAGAGTGATGATCGGATGGTTCATTGAGACGATCGGAAGGAGACTTGTTCTGGTAGGTCTTTGTCTGTTCGAAGCTGGTAGCAATCTGGGGTACCCTTAGTCTAGTTATTTTTACAATACAATATCTCTCGAGCTTTAGGCAAGGAGCTTTATATGCTCTCAGCAGGCCGCGTGGCCTACCTGGACTTTTGTGCGATGGAACAGCCGGACATAGGATGTAACCACCTCCCTTGCTGCCCATAACATGAGCATGTCAAGTCTGCCGTTCGGAAATATGCCAAGCTTAACCCCGATGCTAAATTCCCACGTGCAAATGGCTGACTACTGGAGCCATTCCGTCCGACAGGTTCACATAAGTCAAGCTTGCTCAGAGTGTGGTTTTAGGCATCACGCATCGATGAAGCTATCTGCAGTACGTTTTGAAAAGCCCAGGCGCCATTCTCCCAGCCATGCTATGCCTCCGAATCGTGTCCAAATCCAGGACCCTTGCCGCCATTCCAGGCGTTTTCCAGACATCCATTGACCAGGACGACCATGCGCGTTCCTGCCAGATATATAGACAAATGTTATACAATTGCAAATCCACTGCGAGCTCATGAGCCCGAAAGCGTATTTAAGCCATATCTGCGTCGCCATTTACGTCCTCGGCATTGCCATTTCCCTCATCAACAGCCTCATCAATAGCCATGGCCTCTGAGTTAGGCTCGGCAGCGAGAAGCTTGATACGGGCTTCAACGGCGTCCTCGCCAACCACTGACTCTTCAACTGCAGCTTTGCGAATGAAGACCGTGTGCCAGCGCTTGCCCCAGGCTCGAATGAGCTGGCCATCCTCGGAAGAAAGCTCGCCATTAGTCTCCTTCTCGATCAACCGATCAGCAGAGCCGTCTGCGACGCCTCGTAACGCATCTTCCAGGTACTTGAACAGCTCGCGCGCATTGTCTCGATCCTTACTCAGAGTGGCCTCGACCATGTCGATCTGTTCCTGAGGTAGGTCTTTTTGAACACGAGCAGAGGCTATTTGCCGATTACGATTGGTGACTTTGGCGATGGTGTTGGATACCATCTCAAAGACCCAGCTCTTGGCAAGACTCTCTCCAGCGTCCATGTAATCACCAAAAACCCATTGGACTACAGTCATGGGGGCAAGGATCATATAGTTAAGAAGGATGTCGATAATGCGGACAGCCACACCTGGTTGATCCTTCCAGTATTCGATCACACTAGCAACGATCTGTCGCCGGGCCAGTTCTGACTGTTGAGCAATGTCGAGAAGCCGATCTTTGCCTCGTTCAATGCAAGAGAGAACGTGGGATAGAGATTTAGCGCCCAGCCGACAAATGGCCGTGACGAATGCATCGGTCGAGGGGACAAGGACATCGGCAACACCTTGCTGAGCCGCCTGTTCGTGGATCTTGTTGATGGTTTCCTGGATTTCTTCGGGAGCAGCCTTCTTGCGCAGCTGCATCAGAAGAGTCTGACCTTCCTGACCATATGGCGTCTCTGATGCTTTTATCAGTCTATGCATCTATGGACTAGGAGAATGACTTACCTGGCTTATCGTATTTGAACTCCGGACTATTATCCTCATCAAGTCGTGAAGGAATGAGCGAGTACAACTCCTCCGGGAGCGTGCCACGGATGCGTTTGGCGAAGGAAAGACGTATCTCCTTGTCGAGAGCAGCAATCATGAAAGCTTTCTTTGGGTTTAGATCCGATAGCTGGAGATCATCGATCCTAACATAATTAGCTTTAGCCGTTTCACTGTGCGGGAAACCGAACCATTCAGCCCAACGCCACCTGAACTCGAAATTGCTGACATGATGCGTAAACCAGTCCAAGAAACGATATCCTAGCTCCAGATCCATTGCATGCATATTCTTGTAAACGGTACGAATAGCGCGTCCTAGGGATGGGGCAATTGCAGCGGGCGCTATTTTGCAGCACTGGATGATGAGTGAGTCATAGTAGACATACTTGTACTCTGCGGTCGGAAGCTTGAACAGTTGGGAAAAGATCGCGTCAATGATCATATCTTCCGACTTGTACATGACCTTGTCGCCAATGGCCTCGCGGAACTTGTCAAAGGTGACACCACGCTTTGCAAAAGTTTCCAACGACCAATAGCAATCAAGATCAACGAGAAATTTAGCGCAAACGTCTCGGTTAATTTCCAGTTGATCAATAGTGTCCACGATGGCGTCCCGAATCAGAGACGCAGCGAGGTCATCAATTTGGGGAACAGTCCCGATTTCCTGGTCCGCAAAAAGGGAGAAGTACACCTCTGGGAAAAGTGGCTTAGTGCCGGGGTTTACCGGTGATGGGATGGTGAAGGTAGGGAACGGATGCGTCGCGATGTCAGTGGGTAAATCATCCTCAGCCTTCCTTTTTTGGAGTAGATCATGATCAAACTTGGGGATGCAGGGAATCTCCCACTCGGATTCAGACACCTTAACCAATTGTCGTTGGAGCAGACCAATGACGCTGTTATAGCCGCTCAAGCTCTCCGCGTCCTGTATGTCGTATGGGTGAATGAGAGCCTCCATCGGCAACGTATTGCCAGCAACAATGGCCGTGTTCGTGAGGAGAGCTTGTGCCTTCTCGTGGAAACGACTGCCACCCGAAACTATAGCGTATGGAATGGTTAGGAGAATAATCTTGACCAGCTCGATGCCAACAACCTGCGCGCATTAGCTTTGCATGGTTTCTGAAAGGAGATTACCTTACGTCATTCTCATTTGCGCTCTGCAGGTCCACCACGGTATCGAACAGCTGTCCCAAGAACGTGAATACGCCGTCGTCCTCATACAGCGGCTGGAGGCACGCAAAGAAACGCAGCAGAAGTTTGAATTCTTTCCACTCGCCAGCATTAAGACACTCCTGAAGCTTATCACCAGCGTACTTGAGGGCCTCGGTAGCAATTTCCGTCTTGACCTGATTCCCATAAAACGCGACCGCGGCAACGAAGGGAATCTTGAAAGGCTGCTCAATGATCAACTGCACAAACATCTCGAAAAACTCGGCGCGAGTCAGCACGTCGAAGTTGTCGCGCAGCAACTCCGCGATTTCGACAGCCTCATCCTGAGGTAGCTTCGTCGAGCTCGCAATGTTGAGGATCATGCGAATCAGCACTTCGTGTGGAGCGTCAGGTTCTTCGTAGCGGCGCCGTCGCTGGGTCTGGCGAGGGGTCCAGTGATAATCATCTTCATCTAGATATTGTATCAGAAAACTGCCAACATCGCCGCCGATTTGACCAAAGCTTACCGTCGCGACGTCGCTTGTTGCCCCGGTTATCACGTCCACGATTCCTCCTGTCGTTCCGGTTCACATCAAGGTCCGCCATTTTGTGCGCCAGGTGAGCCTGACCAGAAACGTCGCGTCGCGAAGACGGCACTGCAGAATCAGGTCGGTAAAAGTCCCCTCGAGGAGTGCAGTGAGAGTCACCTTGACGAGTGTGGTCGGGTGGGTAGCTAGGTCGGTAGGAGTCCAACAAACCACAGGCCAGCAGGCGCGACTCGCGTTGATGCGACGCTTCCCGCCTTTCTAGGCTAGCTTGTGATGCACCTGAGGCTTGGCCGTCACGTGGACCCTCGTTTTCAGGTCCCTGCTGGTCAACGTTAAACATTTCGATGTCCATTTCTTGTGACATTTTGGGTGGGATGGGGTGTCGCGGGGAAGGTTGTTTGGGTGCGAAGCGGGTTGGTTAATGGCCTGGCAGGCAGAGGCTACACGCCAGCTTCATTCACTACTACTGATTTGATTATTTCATTAGCAGTTTAGAGTCTCGGTGAATTAAGTGAATCTGGCCAAGCTTTGGTCAATGCTTCGACAAGATCCTCTAAATCAGGGAGCTTGTAAGGGAAAGTAAGAAAATGGGCGTGTGAAAGGGAATTGAGGTTTATATATCGCAGCCCAGAGAGACTTCTGTCAGAGGGCTTGCAAAAGGTTATTGACCACCAAATCAACAAACGCTGGCTGAGCCCTCAACCGCGAATATAGTGATAGAAACGAATGAATATATTCGTACGATTCTCCTAGAAGCGCTCTAGAGGGATGCGTCGTTTTGATTGAAGGTTTTTGGAGTTGACTAAGGCCTACCCACAACCTAACTTCCATGACTCGAGATCTCATTCGAAAAAGTGTAGACCAGCTACGAGAGTGGGGCACAAATTGATAACGAATCCAGAGGTCATACTCACCAGCATAATGGGCACCAATCAGGCATAACTGTTATTGGAAAAGCCACATAGGATAAGAGTACCGCAGTGTCGGAAGAGTACTACCACAAGTCCCAGTCATACACTATACCGTGCGGGTCGTCACTCGTCAATCGTTCACTTACAGTCTTCGTACTGCGCCATTCATCATCCACTTTGCTGCGCCCCACCGCTGATCATGGCTTCGTCCGAGCAACACCGGAAACAAAACGTGCAACATGCTCACCGCAACATCAAAAGCAGGATGGAACAACCGCCAACGACACCCACGAGAGCAGTAAGCAGAACTAGAGAGGAGAAAAAACGAGGAATCTACCTAGGCCGAAGAAATAGCACTTTAGACCCTGCGCCAGAGCAAATCATATCGACGGCTGCCGTCCTTTGGCCTACCCACTTGCACCATGAACTCACAGAAAACCCTACGCGCTTTGAATCACCCACATGTCTGTCCTCCCTCTTCTCAGAACCATTGCCGAGTGCCCCGCCGTGACAGTTGATCACACACAACCACCCGTCCCCATGTGCACTTTTCACCATGCGCGAAGAAAACAAAACAAAAATGAAAAGGGTAGACCCGCATGCAAAAAGGGGAACGCTCACGCATCCAATATGCGTGAAGTATGAGAGACAAGAATCCCGAATCCCATCCGAAGATGTTCGTCCCAGTCCCTGACTTTTGTGCCTTTCCCTCAAACAGAATTTCATCCGCTCATTGACCGTCGTCGAAAGATAAAGGGTGGAAGAAAAATACATCTACGGAGCCTCCCCAGGAGCCTGCAATCACGAGATGAGAGAAGCCAGAAGTTTCGGAAACAAAGCAAACCAAACCTTCGCAGCGCGAATGGTGTTTGTAGCATTTTGAGACAAGCTCAAGTATTGCAGGGGGAAAGGCCGTACAGTGGTGTATTCACCCGAGAAACTGACGCCGAAGTGAGACTCAGTGGTTTGCGTGCTTCCTGGCGGACACAGACGTCATCGTAAGCGAAGAGTATGGAATGCCACGCCGTGCGAACAAACATGATATCATAATGCAGATGGTTTTCTGCGGCTTAATCCAGCCGAGCCATCATCTGGTCCTTGTTTAAAGGCTTGAAGTTTGGCGACTCGAAATCCAGGCCTTGGGCGATCAATCGCGGGCGTATGTGCGGTGGAACGAGTTGTTGGTTGAGGTGGGGTGCAATGGATAACTCTGGACAAAAGGTCAGCCGTGTACACAGCGCGTCGGATTCGATGATTCTTACCGTGGTGCGTGAAGTTGAACAATTCAGGCAAATCCCTAGCGGCACCGTTGGGGTGACGCGAATCGGGGAGGCGAGTGCTTGGGTCCCTCAATTCGTCGAAAAATGGGTGCACCATAGCATCGATGGCCGAAAGTCGCTGTGTGGGGGTGTACTCTAGCAATTTGGAGATGAGATCGATGGCGCCGTGATCGGCTTTCCTAAACACCTGGGAACATGAGCCGTTGCATCCAGAGCATGAAAATCCGGAGCATACCTTATTGAATGGGTGCGGCTTAATCTGTGGGAACTTGTGTTCCATGTAGTTTGGGTTCATGGTGCGAATCTGGTCGCGGGTTGGAGTGCCGAGCACTTTGATGATCTCGACGAGCTGGTCAATGCCCGACTCTCCGGGGAACAGCGGTTGTCCCAGCATGAGTTCGGCCATTACGCAGCCCGTTGACCACACATCTGATGGCTCCTGTCAGTAAGCGTCACGGTAGTGCGTAGGGAACGTACCAATCTTGGTGGTGTAATTGGTGGCCCCAAAGATGAGCTCCGGTGCACGGTAGTACCGCGAACAAATGTAAGACACATTCGGTTCGTTTTCCACAAGGATCTTGGCGCTTCCAAAATCACAGAGCTTCAGTATGCCCGTGGAGGGGTCGAGCAGCAGGTTCTGCGGCTTGATGTCCCTATGGCAGATGCCCTGCGAGTGGATGTAGGCGAGCGACCTGAAGAGCTGATAGGTGTACAGCTTAGTCTCGAGGATGGGCATGACCGTCTTCATCTTGTTGAAGTAGCGTGACGCACGGTACACGGTTTCAGGGACATATTCGAGCACGAGATTGAGGTAGACCTCGTCTTTCTGTGGCTAACGCAGTCAGCAAAGCAACGACGTGAAGGTGGGGCAGCGCAGCGCTGGAGGTTACGTACACGCTCGCCATTATTGTAGAAGAAAGCCTTGAGCTCGACAATGTTGGGATGGCGCACGATGCGCATGATCTGGAGTTCACGGTTCTGGCACGAGTCAGCCGTGGCCTAGAGGATGCGTCACATGGGTGCCTCACCTTGAAGCGCTTGTCTTGGAGAACGCGCTTGATGGCAGCGTCTTCGCCGCTGGGCGACAGCTTCGTCTGGAAGACGACGCCGAACGAACCGTTTCCCACAATCTTGCATTGTGTGTACGCGAGGTCCTTGTAGTCGCCGGTCACGCCGTCCTGCACCTTCTCGCGGATGACTTCTGCAGGGCGTCAGCATGGCAGCCAGAGCGGTGGGAGGAGAGTGAGGGAGGGAGAGAGGGAGAGAGGGAGAGAGGGAGAAGACGCACCGCCCATTCTTAGAGATAAAAAGGCCGACGGCCGGTTCTGGCTCATGGTACGGGGTGCGGCAGAGGGGGGGTCCCGCCAAGCGCGCGGGTTGCTATCGGGAGTAGGGCTCGCTGCAGTTTAAGAGGTCGTGGGCGCAGCGTGTGGTTTGGCGGAGCAGGTCCGTCGTGGGCAGCAGTTGCGGCGCTGGTGGCAGGGGCGTTGTGTGGCGGCGGGGCGTCGGAGGAGGTGGAGGTGGTGGTGAGAGTTTGGTCAGATGGAGGCGGGCAAATGAGGTGTTGAGGGCGTGGCGCGGTCGCTTGCGAGGCAGGCAACACAGCAGGGTCCCAGAGCGGGTGGGGAAGAGCGGCGAGTGGAGCGCGGGCGCAGTGAAGCAGGCGATGGTAGGAATTGACGGTGGGAGCAGCAGCAGAGGTGAATTGCAGGAGTGCAGGTGGGCGACGATGATGGAGTTGGGGTTCGGCGGGGCTGGCAGCTAGCGGAGCCCACAAGCACCTGACCTCTCGACTTTCGCAGCTCGAGCGGTGCGCAGCCGTCAGCGTCTCAACACTGACGCCGGGGCTGGGCTGGGCGCCGGCTGGACGACGAGAACGAGGATGGAGCACGAGGGAGCAGGGCGCGGGTGGGGTTTGTTTGCAGGCTGTTGCTGGGTGTGCAGTTTGCAGAGGCAGGGCAGGGCAGGGCAGGGCAGACAGACACGGAGCAGGTGAAGCAGAGCAGGCAGCGCAGCGCAACGGGCAGGACGGCAACGGCAGCAACAGCGGCAATGGCAGCAGCAACAGGAGCGGCAGCGGCAGCAACACCGACGAGGTCGAGTCGGCGGCGCGACGAGGGCGCCTCCTGTCCATATGAGCAAGACGGTGGCTGCACAACACGGCGGATGCACTGCCAGGACGCGTCGGTTTCTTTGAGAGCTCCGAATGACGCTGGGCCAGGGCACATGGCACATGATCGCTCATTTTCACTCGCAGGGCTCCACCGGGCCCCTCGCCGGCCACTGGCGAACCGCTCTGCGGTGCCCTGACAAACGGTCGGTTTCCAATTATCGGACGGCGAGCTCCAGGCGGGCGGCCGAGTCGCCGTCCTGAGGCCTGGGTGCTGCTCGCCTGGGCGGTGGTGCTCTGTGCGTGTGCGTGTGCGTGTGCCTGCGCTTTTGCTCTGGCCTCGTCCTCGTCGCCCGGCTCCAGCTCCAGCTCCAGGTCCCGCTCCAGCTTCAGCGGCTGCTCCAATGGCTCCAGTCTGGCATGCCCCTTGCCCCTCGCCAGCCCATCGCGCCGGCTGCTGGCCCGGCGCCGCCAGCAATATGGCTCGTCCATGCAGCGCCCCTGGCCGAGCAATCACAGCAGGCCCGGCGACTGCGCGCGCACGGCAGCCAAATCAGCGCGCCCGCCCTGTTCTCGTCTGCGTCTCGTCATGATTTTCCGCCAGCCCACTTACTCACATATACACGTACATGTACACACAGGCACACGCACCGCGCACAAGCACACCAGCTGCCCGCCGGCACGCACACACTCCACACGCGCCTCTTCGCCCGCCGTCTGCTGCCCTGCCCTGCCCTGCCCTGCCCTGCCCTGCCCTGCCCTGCCTCTCCTCTCGTCGCTGCCGCGGCCAAGCACTGCCGGATGGTCGTGTTGCACAAACGACCAGCAATGGCGCCCCCTTAGACTGATCGAGCCAGCCGTGCAGCGAACGACATGCAGCGGCGCCCTGACGCTCCATGTTCGCGCCGTGAGCCTGCCATGACCTCACCATCCGCGTCACACAACACGTGCAGCTCCCGGCTCGCCCTCAGTTGGCCTGCCAGTTGACCCGTCTTCATGACCAGCGACGGCAGCCCGTTGTCCGCCCGTCCGCCTCGGACCGCTCAGTGCCTCGGAGACCAGAGCGAAGCCCTTAGCAAACATCTTCGTGCCCGCCCGTCGCCAAGCTCGCTCGCGACGCTCCCATACGTCAAGCTGCATACGCGTGCCGTGCAGCCCGCTAGCCGCTGTGGGCGGTGGGCTGCGCTTGACGCGTCACGTGCAGCTGCCTTGCAGGGCTATCATCTGCCCATCATTGGAGCCAGCGCGGAGCCAGCCAGCATCGCTCCATTCAAGCTTCCTCAAGCCATCCAGCATCGACAAAAGGTCGGCCACCAAACGGCCGCCGAAGAAGTCCTCCGCCAGGGGCACGCATCCATCACCCGCCTTATTCGCCACAGACCAACACCCTCTTCTTCTGCCACCACCGCTCTGCACCCTGTACACATCGACAATGTTGACCTGACCATGACTCTGAAGACCGCCGCCGCACAGTGCCCAACAATGTCTCCTCCGCCCCCCGGCCATCCCCTCCGCCTGCCCAATCACTGCCTCCCTGACCCTCAGCCCTGTGATGTCGATATCCCAGCCGTTACACTGCCCGCCTACGCGAGCTCTGAAACGCCGGTGGGCCTGCATGTGTATTACCGTCCTACTCCATGTCCCTCTTTAGTCGACGCTGTCTAGGCGGCTTATCAATTCCACCCGCTGCCATTGGCGGGTTCAGAGTCCTGTCCCGACCACTAAGACCACTTTCAGTTTCTAATTGCTCACCCCTACATTGTGTCCAATATCTGCTCATTTGTTGAGGTAGAACGCCAGTCGAAAAAAAGGTGTCGCCTATATGCTGTGTCCACCCGCTTTCGACCACCCGACATCGGCCGACCATGGCGACGCTTATCTACAGGTGTCATGCCTTGAGCCGTCCCATGGCACAATTCCGACTTGTGCAAGCTTGATGCTTATTTGCGTCGGACGGGAACGCGACATTCAGGGCCCATCTTCATCGTTTCTCAGTGTAGCTTTGCTGTGAGCTTTACGTAGCCTTTGTGCTGCCAAATCAGGACAAAGCCCCTCCATCTCGCCTGCGGAATGTCATGTATCCTTACTGAACCGAATGCCAGTCTACTTCTCCTCCGCCACTGTGCATCGACTCTCGACCGCCGCAGCTTACGGCTCCAGACGTCATTCTGCATGGCTCCAGTGAATCCCAATGCAACAGCAACTTGCACAGGATGTCACCGTTTCGTGACTCATTCAAGATGAGCGCCCATCTATCCAGATCCCAGCGCTGGCCTCTACCTAGTCTCGATCACACAAGTGAACCACAGACTTGGAGTTGGTGCGAATTAAGTTAGGCCGCTGTGCTTTTTCTTCCACTTCCAAGTTCTTCGTACCACCCGTTTCTGTTTTGGGCGATGATAATCCCAAACAGTCAATGCCCATGCTTGCCTGCTTCATGCGACAGCTGTCTGCTTCCACTTTGTCCTCCTTCAGCCTCATCTACCACAGGAGCACACCGATCGCTGCACTTTGCTCTCATGGAGCCTTGGTGATAGAACAGTCTCCGAGCGAATCCGAATCCTGTGTGTCTGGCCCTGCATAAGCTCACATTTACTGCCGGCAGGCCTACTCCCGCCGGAAACGCGATATCTTTGCACAAGGGCCTCAAGCACACGCATGGAGGATCCGTCACACTGCATAGCAGGCATGGGGGACCACTGCGGGTCATCACGAGGGCGGTGTTGAAAAAAAAACCGCATCGCGCTGCATCCCGACGTGGTGGCGAGCTATTGGGTCGGCCCGTCCCTGGGCTGAACGTCGGTTCACGACTAAGGGCTGAACTTTGGACATGTCCATTCCCTTGCGTGCAGCAAAAGTTTCAATAAAGCACACCTGCAGATGGCGTCACTGAGTCTGACCAGTGCTGGGAAGATCAATCCCATTACGATCCGAAACAGGCATAGTATGGAATTGAATCTGCTTTGATGAATCGATAATCATGATGGCCCAACTACGAACATCCCTCACATCCTCGGATGTTTAACAAACAAGCTGCGTCATTTTCCCGAGCCCTGGTCAAGCTCGAATGCTTCATGTCAGGTGCACTCACGTGGTCCTCGTTCTTATCTCAGATCATGTCCACCTTCAACGACTCCGTTGCATCACTGCCGTATCCTACGAGAATACACTATACACACCTGCTGAAACGATCCCTACCCAGCATCGAGAGCTGCTTAACAACTGATTCACGTCGAACTACCTCCGAGCTATCTCATTGCACAATCGTTACAGGGCCGCACGTGCATTCGCGACCATACACCCACTCACATACATAATGTATGTACCCAGTTAGCCCATCCCATCTCGCCTCGCCGATCCGTGGAGATCTAGATCCTGCAGTCGTTGGCCTGGGCTTGTGGGGCCACGTGGTATTCGCTGCTTCTCTTTCGAGCATTTTTTGTCTTTTTTGCGACTAACCGCAAACAGCAAGGCCCTATCTCGGAACCAATGACTTATACAGTGCATATTTTGTCCGGTGTATCCTGGTGTTTCCCGTCTTTTGGTCGTTTATGATCGTCTGATATGAGTCTCGAGCCCACCGCCTTTCTGCATAGTGACCCACCGTGATTGGGTGAACTGCTGCGAGCAGAGTACGTGGTACCTGTAAAAGCCAAGTACCTACAGACGTGCCGAATGCAACTTGAAAATTCTATTTTTTTTTCTTCTTCTCCTAGCAGATCGGTTGATCAGCTTGAGAAGTACGCCGGCCCTATCATTTTTCCTGCTGAATGTTACGATTCCACAGACCCGAATCCGGGTTTGGAACGGGGCCCTGCGAGTGCTACTGCCGGCTGCCTCGAGCTGTACTGCAGGGTAGCAAAAACGCCCGTGCTACACTACCCTAGCATGATCTTGAGCAGAGACGTTCCGGTCACATACGTGGTGGGAGAGGGGGAGTAAGCCTACCGGGTGCATCCAGGGCTCTACCCTGTGTTGATCGAGTACTGCCGCGTAGTCGGAAAAGGAATCAGTGGATGTAGAAAGGCTAGTTGCACGGCGTCTAGCCAAAGATAGAAACTTGTCTGAAGCAAGGGCGCTCTCCAATTGCGGATGCCGCAGGGTGCGCCGATTGGTAACCACGTACAGTACTCGGACATTCGCTTTCACAGCAAGATTTTCCTTATTCTTCGTAGGGTCAGACTAGGCAAGGTGTGGTGGCCTGTTGAACCATGCAAATCGCCTAGATATGCTCGTGTAAACAATTTGACGGTCTTAATTAGAGAACGTGTGACGGTGAAATGTAAGCAAGGACGCCACCTGGACACCTCTTACTTGATTTTCCACAGACTATATAGCATCGCCAATCCGAAATCGAGGTAAATCAATGGCTATAACGTAATAGGCGGATACTAATATGAAACTATCAATATTGAATCAATTGCTCGAATTCACCACTGTTTAGTTTGTGCCTCATTGCTAAGGCATTGATAATAAATCCACCCAGCCTATGGCAATGTAAATAATGTTAGCATGGTATTAATCCTGATGTTTCTAGTGCATGTTGCAAATCCGCTAAAGCACATTACACCTTTTCCGAAATATTTTGCCCATGTTCGTTCGGTCGGCTCAGTTAGGTAGGAAGACGATGAGTAACATCTTGCGTGGTAAAGGGAGCCGATCGTCTGCGGTGGCACACGGAATTGATGGTCCTACGGAACTGGTGCGGCAGCGCAACAGTAGTTCGACTTGGGTCCGCCGACGATGGCAATGGTAACAGCAGATGCACACCAAGATGGGTCGTTGAGTTTGGTACTCTGCTTAATAAAATGTGAAGTACTACTCTCTTCTCGGTAGCACCAATTTCTTCAGGTAATAATTGTAAATTTTTCCAGCTGTGAATGTAACGGAGAATTACGCTTCGTGAATGTGAAAATTAGCCTGTTTGTTTTGGTTCGTTGCCACGAAGAAAGTCAGGTAATGTAACGGTTATAAATCTCGAGTGATCCATAAGTGAAAGTGTAAACGCTCATCCTAGATTTCAAGTTTCGAAAAAAAGGACTTATTTTACTTCCAAGATCTTAGTTCCTGATGTTACAGATATCCAAGGGAACCTAAGAGCATAGTAGCCTTTTAATGTGTTGAGCATAAATTTCCAATTGATATATTCAATCGATGTATGCTAGTTTTCTCGGGAAATAAATAGTTGTAGTATTTTCAAATCAACGCAGGGGGTACTTAAAAACCAATAAATATATATATATATGGCTTTCGTCATTATCAGATAATGCCATGTAGTGCTACTGGTGGTCAGCTTGATAGTCAAGCCGATATTTATGGGAACTATACTAAAAATCAGTCGTAAGACGACCTAAGTGCTTGTCCAATGATTCCTTATGTGAATAGCTACCTAGTGGATCCTAGATGATTGTAGCTGAACGAATTTCTGAGTAGATTTACTGGGTTTAGAATAAGATAGCTTCGGGTCGTTATAGGAGGATTAAGGATGTGATAGTCCCCTTCGTGCATGTATCGTGGAAAATATTTATATTGGATAGTCTTACATCAGTCATGGTCCTACTCGTCATCACTCCATCCTGCGAGCTTTAAGGTCCTCCTTTACATGGCCTTCGGAGGCACGGTGTATTAGGAATTTTAATAATCTTAGGACCTTTTTTCTACATATCTACGACAAACATTTCAGTAAAGATAAAAGAATAACTTAAATAGCGACCGAAAAAATCTGGTGGCTCTGATGAAGAACACGAAGAAAAAATTGGTATTTTAATCGTCTTGCTAGGATGTGTGACAGTCAAAGAGTGGTTGCGTATAAGAATTCTCTACATCGTTATGATATCTGAACCTGAAGCTTCTTCCAGTACTACTTAAAAACTCTATCCATTTACTGCGTGCCTCGACTAATATTTTACATAGAAGTCCTCAACGCATTTTTGAAAGGGTTGTATTTCAAGAGAAGTGGACAGTTTTAATCCCTATAGCTCTTATCCCCAGTAATATCATATGTATTGCCTTGCGATAGTCATAGTTTGGTCTACGTCGAGGTCTTGAGACATCAAATACTTTTCGATCGAGATTAGTATATACTGAATATACTTAAGTCGTTCGTTTTCGAGCTATACTTTAAGCAGGTTACCTTTTTATTATCTTCGTCCGGGCTGTTTAGTAGACGTCTTGATTGCAATATAGATGACATGTTTTGAATTATTTATCTTACAATATCATGTTTACCAATATACCTCCGATGCTGAAAACATAATGTAAGGTAAATTACCAAAGTCCTTGAGGGTACTTCTTGTTACATGATATCTGCTCCCTTCGAGATTCATCTTGCCGTTCTTTTGGGTTCTTAGAACAGGGGAAGCACTGTTATCTTGAGATTCTTTTCCTGGTATGTAGAACAGATATCCATGTTGCGCTTATAAATTCAGAAAAATTACATGATATACAGTTATAACTTTTTTTAACACAGCAAAGCACTGAAATAAGACAGTAGTAAGTTATCGGCATTATGTAGTAGACAATCTACGTCTTTTGATACAAATATCCTAGAATTACCTAGCTTTGGTTGAACATTTATTCTTTTTCAAGACCTTTGAAGTGGCTAATAAAGATGAAAGTGAAGCCCGAATATAAATGTCCAAGCATGATCTTATATTGTTTTTTTATGTATATCTATATATTTGAATTTCTACACAGAACGCGTGGACCTGCCTCCTACACGAGAGAAATTCAAGATGACAGCGCTTTCCCTATTACAACAGCCTAAAGGAAGATGATGCTATGTATCCCACAGTTCATATGGAAGACGATCACTCATCTGCTTATTTTTATATGGCTTAATAATCCTTATTTCTTCTAGATCTCGCCAAAGACCTAGGGTCCACGAAAAAGAAAATGCATTATGCATTTCAACGGCATATATAACGCTGTATGTTCGAAAGAGTATTTCTCGTGAGCGCATTGGTTTTACTGTTGAAACACGTTTCTATATAAAGTTCCTATTACTCACGGATTTGACAAATAAAAACGTGGTTCAGATGTTCGCGTGCCGACAAAACAAGAAACAATGTTTCACGGTGTTACTTGTTTTGCTTTAGAATACGTTGAGGAACATCATACTGCCGCCAGTCCCATGTCCAAGGCCTGGAGGGCAAGCAATCATCTCAACAGTTTTTTTTTTTCGTAATGCATATCTGGGATTGCCTGTCCTGTTAACGGTGTCAGATTATGAACATGCATGACATGAAAGTTGCATTTGGTTTCTGGAACCTATACATGTAACGCGGACCCGCGTCCTATGCACAGGACAGTTTTACAAAGATGATAGTGTTTTCATGGTCGGGGACGATTAAAGTTGTTCACAGTAGAGCAGACTGAACAGGCAGTTTCATCATCGAAAAAGAACCACGATGTAGGATGATATGACCGAGGAAAATGATACCGTTCAGGAGTGATATGCCCACAAAGACAGATATGTAAATCGGCAGACCTTCTGCCTCCTGATCCACTTCTGTGGAGAAAGTAATTGCATATCAAGACCTTCTTGATCAGGAGATGCGCTACTCAAACGAGTGCACATCAATATTCAAGTTTGAATTCGATAGTGTGAGCGCGTATACGATTTCCATCACCTTGCATGAGATAGGTCTGTGTTGTTTATGATTTCTGCAACATCCATCTTGTCCCTTGCTTCTCCGCGGCATAAGTGGCAATGCGTCAAACAATCGAATCAGCCAAATCACAATGATATTCATCCCATACTAACTTGATGCAGTCTGCTGAAGCGATTCCACCCCACCCGAATGCTCAAAACCATGACCTGGTAGACGCCCGCGGTTAACTTGGCCACCCTACCCGATAGTCAGAGTACGCTTCGCAGCTACCCCCATGTAGACAGACCACCAGGGTGTTATTATCTATAGGATCGCTGTAAATGACAAGACCCGCCAATGTGCGGATGCAGCCGCCTGTGCATATTCCATATTCTATAGACCACGCCCAGCCACCTCCACACCTGAATCATGGCCATGATTCGATTGTTCCACGGCGCTAGCCTGTTCGGTGCACCTTTATCGTACGATCTGGTGCTGTTTATAGGGAATTCGCCAACGTGCACTCCGAATGCGTTTATTCATCGGTCAGAGCAGCCGAAGAGGAGGAGTAAAAAAATTTGTCAATGTCACCTGCCACAACAGCAGTAGGGATCCTGCCGGAAGAGAATTGGGCTGCCTTTGGTTTTTTTTTTTTTTCCCGCGCATAGCCACCGCCCAAAAGCTTCGCCCTTGGAAATTGCAAGGCGTCGTGTCCAATTACACGTTGGCGATGTGCGAGGCGATATGCATGGGCCTGTGCAGTATGCAGATGCGTTTATGCGGGGAGATAATGCACGGCCGTCTGTTTTGGGAATATGGGTGGTGATCATCCGAGTTCAGATGGGCGTCATGGACATGGGCAGAACGCAGAACTGCAGTGAAGTTTGAACGACGTCTCAGCAACCGAGGGAGTTGGGAGGGATCAGTGTTGTATACCCAGAGTTTATCGCTTGTTCTATCGTTGCCCTTATGTAGAAATTGAGATTGAAGTGAGCTATTTGCAGAGTAATAACGAAACTTAATGGTGATGGGGGTAGTAGCAGTAAAGACCCATGCCCTTGTGTTGCTCCTGCTTGTGGATGAAGGCTCACCTTCCTCGACAGTGTGTCGTGCGAGAACCGGGTTCCATGCAAGTGTATTTTGAGGATATCCTCTATCGGGAACATGCAGTGCTTCGAAGAGAAATCTTCACTGAGAGCATTACCTCGCTCAATGGTGAAGGAGAAGTCTGCTAGTCGCCAGGAACGAACCTTTTGCTCCATGGAATCAGACAATCCTTCATCATGAGTAGTTCAAGCATCGTAGCAAAAAGGATTTGGAAGTATCTGCTTCTTGGACAAACATCGTGGGAATCACAGGACTCACAGTTCTCAAAGACAGCACCACACAAGTGCCATCGTCCATCCTCACGGCTCGATAAGCGGCTCAAAAATGTCGGAACCGGACCAAACACCATTCGGAAGCCATCACCCATTCTCCATTGCCACTGAGCATTGTCTTCGGGGATACGGAGCCTGAGATCTCAGATAGCTAAAAGGGAAGCGAACGCGAAGCCAAACGTTCACCTCATCTAGACCCTCGCAGGTCGGTCTTCGGCGTCTTACGAAGCCTCATCACAAACCTTGGCCTGCATGTCTTCATCATATAGCAAGGTGAACGCATCGGAATACCGTGTATACAGACCAAATCGCAGACTAACGCCCTGCATCGAACCCTGCTCGCTCTATGGGCTACAGTAGCCGTCTGTTTCACACAAAGTAAAAAACCTCCGCAGTGCATCGCATAATCGAGCATAAGCTTCAAACCTAAGCAAACCCACCGTCAGCTCACGCAGCGAGCATCGTTGGCCTGGCCTACTGCACGGCACATTGAAAGTAGGCACGTCAGGCGATCATTTCCGCCGCTATCCAGTGGCGTACCAGTCTACAGCAAGGCACAAGGACAGGTGACCTCGTCTATCGAAGGCTGGAGACGCGACAGCCGCATAAGCATCCAGGTCCATCCATCCTAGTCTCCGTTTGTCCTCGCGAACCCTCGATCGCCCAACGGGCCTGTCCAACCGTGCGAGCGAACGACACCAGGCTTAGCCTGCATGTTTCGTGTCTCGTCGCTCGTCTGACCCCGCCTGCTCGCTGGGTTCTTTGCTGCATTGCAACTGTACGTGGAACGGTCAGGCCCCTTCAAGAGACGATTACGAACGGATGGCAAAAGCAGCGGCGTGTGATCCAGCTTGCATGGCACCCTTCACCTGGAGCAAAAGGAGACTAGGTTCTGACTGCTATGCCTAGTAGGCAGGTACAGAGCTCGGTAGTCCTGACAGTCGTGACGTGACGGCACAAAGTAAGCTGAACGGCAAGGCATTGTTGGGCGGCTGCTTACGGCCCGGACTTTCGTCCTAACCCCCTAGCTACACCTATAGCTTGACCAGTACCAGTGCAGTGCCGCCTCATCTCGTATCTTCATGCCCAGAGGTTCAGGTGATACATAGAGAGACTCCAAATGTCTAGGCCATATGTGGATCCCCGATGCGAGGGAATGTGCGTTCACTGACGGGAAGTGAGCCTTTCCCGTCTCCTCTTCTCCATTATGGAGACGGAGCCGCTTGGACACGTCTTGCATTGCCACCTGCTGCCTGATTTATGACGCGTTCTCTCTCATTAATGGTCATTGATAGTGCCTCGTTTCAGGATGCGAGATTTCGCAGGTTGTTGCTAGAATCATCTCTGGAACGGTGAAGAAACGAATCAGCTGCATAAAATAGTGGATTCGGTTCTCACGGGCTCCGGTGGAGAAGAGCGCACAAGTATCTCCATGGAATCGAGCTCATGGCAACGTAGCAAACGTAGAACAGGTCACTGCTCAGAAAAAAAAAAGAAAAAAAAAACGCTTGAAACGACTGTGATCTAGTGTTGCGACCTGACTCTACGTACCTCAGTGACTACGAGCACACAAGACGCATCCGATATCTGCCGGGAGCTATTACATTCCCTATGGATCGTA
>Ga0247757_10000149_pt1 | contig 57680 bp, 62 predicted proteins | sample UWRJL126311R4_FD_180929 | JGI IMG/M metagenome (GOLD analysis project Ga0247757, IMG submission 180929) | Plant litter microbial communities from Arlington Agricultural Research Station in Wisconsin, United States - UWRJ-L126-311R-4 | ecosystem: Environmental > Terrestrial > Plant litter >... | reverse complement strand
GCGAACGGTTGTCGGTGCTGAGCGACCCTGCCCGCCTGGATCTGTGCCGCCACCTCGTCAACGAGGGGATCTCCACCTCGGAACTCGCCCGCCGTACCGGGATGGCGCGATCCCAGGTCTCGCGGCATCTGGGGAAGTTGCGCGGTGCGCACCTGCTGACCTCGGAGAAGAACGGGCGCTACGTCTACCACCGGCTCAGCGTCGAGCAGCTGAATCAGCTGGGACCCGAACTGCTGCAGGCGATCATCCGGTGACGGTTCGGACCACCGGGGGTTCGTGGGCGCGCACCGGGGGCGCTGTGTCGCCGTACTTCTCGACCTGGACCAGGGCGTGGGCTCCGCTGCACCCGTGGGCCAGCGAGGACGTTCCGATGTCGTCGGTGAGCACGTTCGGGTTGCCGTGCACGCACAGCGCGTCGGGGTCGGCGGCGTCCATGGGGTCGTACCAGGCGCCGGTCGACAGCTGCACCACCTGCGGCCGGACGCGGTCGTCGACGACCACCCCGGCCAGGCACGCGCCACGGTCGTTGAACACCCGCGCCACGTCGCCGGCGCGCAGCCCACGCGCCTGCGCGTCCTGCGGATGCATCCGGATCGGTTCTCGCCCAGCCACTTTCGACTGCTGACTGGCCGCGCCGCCGTCGAGCTGACTGTGCAGGCGGGCGGCGGGCTGGTTGGCGACCAGGTGCAGCGGATACCGCTGCGCGCGTTCGCCGCCCAACCACTCGGTGGGTTCGTACCAGCGCGGATGGCCCGCGCAGTCGTCGTAGCCGAACCCGTCGATGTCGGCGGAGAAGATCTCGATCAGTCCGCTGCGGGTACCCAACCGGTGTGCCACCGGGTCGGTGCGGAACTCGGCGAGCAGCGTCAGGCCGTCCTCCACGGGCAGCCGCAGGTGCCCGGCGGCCCAGAACTCGTCGAATGCCGGAACGTCGAAATCCACTGTCTGCGACCAGGTGTGGTAGAGGTGGCGCAACCACTCGCCGGAGGTGCGGCCCTCGGTGTAGGCGTGTCCGACGCCGAGCCGATGCGCCAGAGCGGCGAACGTGTCGTAGTCGTCGCGCGCCTGGGCGTAGGGCTCGGTGAGCCGGGGCATCGCCATCAGCAGCGGATCGTTGCGCGAACCCGAGTAGTCGTCGCGCTCGGCGAACGTCGTCGACGGCACCACGATGTCGGCGTGCCGGGCCATCGGGGTCCAGTACGGATCGTGGACCACCACGGTGTCGGGCCGGCCCAGCGCCCGGCGCAACCTGGGGATGTTCTGGTGGTGGTGGAAGGGGTTGCCGCCGGCCCAGTACACCAGCCGGATGTCGGGGTAGGTGAATCGTGAGCCGTTGTAGTCGAACGCTTCTCCCGGATGCAGCAGCATGTCGCTGACCGCGGCGACCGGGATGAAGGTCCGCACCGGGTTGATGCCCTGCGGGAGCCGGGGCAGGGAACAGCGCAGCGGCGGCAGGCCGGGCTCGTTCATCGACCCGTAGCCGTGCCCGAAACCGCCGCCGGGCAGGCCGATCTGGCCCAGCATGGCCGCCAGGGTCAGCCCCATCCACGGCGCCTGCTCGCCGAACCTGGTGCGCTGCAACGACCAGCTGACCGTCACGATTGTGCGGCAGGCCGCCATCTGCCGAGCCAGGGCGGTGAGCTCGTCGGCGTCCAGGCCGCAGATGGCCGCCGCCCACTGCGGCGACTTGGGCACCCCGTCGTCGGTGCCGAGCAGGTAGCGCTCGAACCGGTCGTATCCAGTGCAGTGCGTGGCCAGGAACTCCCGATCGGCCAGCCCCTCGGTGGCCAGCACGTGGGCCAACCCCAACATGATCGCCACGTCGGTACCGGGAACCGCTGCGAGCCAACGGTAGTCACCGTCGACGTCGTCGCGCAGGGGGGAGAACGACACGATGCGCCCGCCCCGGTCGCGCAGCCGGTTCAGGGCGTCGCGCGCCGGGTGGGCGGTGGTCCCGCCGTGGTTGACCCCGGTGTTCTTGGACGCCAGTCCGCCGAAGCACACCAGCAGGTCGGTGTTGGCGACGATGACGTCCCACTGGGTGGAGCGCTTGAACAGATCGTCGTGGGTGCCGACCACCCGCGGCATGATCACGCCCGTGGCGCCAAGGCTGTAGGAGTGCCGCGAGAAGGTGTATCCGCCCACGGTGTTGAGGAACCGGTGCACCTGGCTCTGGGCGTGATGGAAGCGTCCCGCGCTGGCCCAGCCGTAGGAGCCGCCGTAGACGGCCTCGTTGCCGTGGGTGTCGATCACGCGGCGCAGCTCGGCGGCCAGGCGCTCGACGAGCTCGTCCCAACTGACGGCGACGAACTCGTCGGCGCCGCGGCGCGCGGTGGGTCCGGGTCCGTCGTCGAGCCAGCCGCGGCGCACGGCCGGACCGGTGATCCGTGAGGTGTGCCGGACCGAGCCGGGCAGGTTGCCCAGGGCGGGGGAGGGGTCGGCGTCACCGGTGAACGGACGCACCGACGCGATGTCGCCCGCCTCGACGGTGGCGGTGAAGGCTCCCCAGTGGGTGAGGCTGGTGCCCATGGCCGCGAGTCTAGGGCGCGCGGACCGCACAACCGCCCAACCATCCGGTTGGATGGGGTAGTTTGGCGGCAACCGAGCTCCCTTCGACGCGAGGATTCCCCATGGGCGCACCCGCCGCGAAATCAGTCATCGCCTACGAGCGCACGCTCTTCGAGCCCGAGCACGAGATGTTCCGGGACTCCTTCCGGACCTTCCTGGAGCGCCACGTCGCACCCCACCACGACCAGTGGGAGGCCGACAAGCTCGTCGACCGCGACGTCTGGCTCGAGGCAGGCAAGCAGGGTTTCCTGGGCATGGCCGTGCCCGAGGAATTCGGTGGCGGCGGCGTCGCGGACTTCCGCTACAACACCGTCATCACCGAGGAGATCACCGCGGGCCGCTACAGCGGGCTGGGCTTCAGCCTGCACAACGACGTGGTCGCCCCGTACTTCACCCGGTTGGCCACCGAGGAGCAGAAGCAGCGCTGGCTGCCGAAGTTCTGCAGCGGCGAGTACATCAGCGCCATCGCGATGACCGAGCCGGGCACCGGCAGCGACCTGCAGGGCATCAAGACCCGCGCGGTCCGCGACGGTGACCATTACGTGCTCAACGGCTCGAAGACGTTCATCACCAACGGAATCCTGTCCGACCTGGTGATCGTGGTGGCCCAGACCGATCCGGACAAGGGCGCGCTGGGCTTCTCGCTGCTGGTCGTCGAGCGCGGGATGGCTGGCTTCGAGCGCGGCCGCAAGCTCGACAAGGTCGGCCTGGACGCGCAGGACACCGCGGAGCTGTCGTTCACCGACGTCAAGGTGCCGGCCGAGAACCTGCTCGGCGAGGAGGGGCAGGGCTTCATCTATCTGATGCAGAACCTGCCGCAGGAACGCATCAGCATCGCGATCATGGCCGCCGCGGCGATGGAAGCGGTGCTGGCCGGCACCCTGCAGTACACCAAGGAGCGCAAGGCGTTCGGCAGGCCCATCGGCAGCCAGCAGAACAGCCGGTTCCTGCTGGCCGAACTGTCCACCGAGGCCACCGTGGTGCGGATGATGGTCGACGAGTTCATCCGGCTGCACCTGGACGAGAAGCTGACCGTGGAGCAGGCGGCGATGGCGAAGTGGTACTCGACGGAGAAGCAGGTCCACCTGATCGACCGGTGCCTGCAGCTGCACGGCGGCTACGGCTACATGCGCGAATACGACGTGGCGCGGGCCTACCTGGACGCCCGGGTGCAGACCATCTACGGCGGCACGACCGAGATCATGAAGGAGATCATCGGGCGCAGCCTGGGCGTCTAATCTCTGTCCGCCCGGCGAGGTTCCTTGGTAATCGACGTCCCCTGAAGCAGAGTGAACGGACGCGCAAATTTTGCGTGACCGTGATGGAGTGATCGACTCGTCGACCGAGGGGGAATGAATGGCCCGGCAGCCCAAGCTGCGCCGACGCGGAGCTGCTCGATGGGCAGTCGCGTTTCTGGGGGTGGCCACCGCGCTCCTGCTCGCCCCGGTCGCCGCCGCGCAACCCGACGTCGACGCAGGCAACGCCATCACCGCAGCGTGGCAGGCCAGCGGCGCCGACACGGGTCCCCTCGGGCCGGTCAACGGTGACGTCTACCCCATCGGGAACGGCTTCGCGCAGAACTTCGCCTCCGGCAAGGTGTTCTTCACCCCGGCCACCGGCGCCCACCTGATGCAGGGCGCCATCCTGGACAAGTACGAGTCCCTCGGCGGTCCCGCCGACAGTGACCTCGGTTTCCCGACGATCGACGAGGGGCCGGGTCGCGCGCCGGACAGCCGCAACAGCACGTTCAGCGCCCCGGACAACCCGGTGATCTTCTGGACGCCGGACACCGGTGCGCACGTCGTGCGTGGGCCGCTCAACGCGGCATGGGACAAGCTCGGTGGATCCTCTGGCGTGCTGGGCGTGCCCAGCGAGGACGAGACGTACGACGGTGCCACCGTGACCCAGAAGTTCACCGGCGGCCAGGTGTCCTACGACGCGCGCGCGAAGAAATTCACCACCGAGCCGCCTGAGCTCGCCGATCAACTCTCCGACCTGACGATTCCCGACGACCCTGTCGCGGCGATCAACGCAGCCCGCCGGGCCGCCGGTGGACCGCTCGGGCCGCTCGGCGCCAGCGATGGCGAGCCGTACAAGATCGGGTCCAACGGCTGGGGCCAGAACTTCGTCAACGGCAAGATCTTCTACAGCCCAGACACCGGCGCCAATGTGGTGACCGGCCAGGTACTGGCCAAGTACGAAAGCGTCGGCGGCCCGGAGGGTGACCTCGGATTCCCGGTCACCGGCGAGGTCGACGGCGGCGTCGCCCCGGCGAGCCGGATGAGCAGCTTCGCCGCCGCCGACAAGCCCGTGATCTTCTGGACCCCCGATTACGGTGCGGTGATCGTGCGCGGCGCGATGAACGCCGCGTGGCAGAAATTGGGCGGCGCCACCGGGGCGCTGGGCGTGCCCGCTGCCGATCAGACGGACAACGGCGACACGATCACCCAGAAGTTCGGCGGCGGGGCGATCACCTACAACACGGCGACCAAGAAGTTCAGCACCGAACCGGCCAGCCTCGCCGCTGCGCTGGCTGGCCTCGAGGTGCCCGGCGCGCAACAGTCGCCGCCGGCGTCGCAGGCACCCGCGCAGGCCGCCGACAACGACGAGGTCGGGGGTTTCCGCTGGACGTGGTGGTGGCTGCTGGCGGTCGTTCCGGTACTGCTTGTGGTCGGTGTGGTGGCGCTGGTGCTGGCGCGTAACCGGCGCCGCGGCGCCGATGACGACCTGTTCGGAGTGCCCCAGCAGCCCTACCGCGACGCCGACGAGCCGTCCCCGGCGAGTGGCCGCACCGACGAGGGCGGTGAGGACGCCCTGTTCGCCGATCGGTATGCGCGCGAGGGCCTCGGGTCGTTGTCCTCGCTGTCGGGCACGTCCGGATCTGGCGATCCGGCCGACGGGTATGCCGGTCACGCCGACTACGTGGAGCCCGGCGACGAGCCCACCGAGCAGGACGACCCGGACGCCGTGGACACCACGCCAACGCGGGTGCCGACCCCCGGTGAGCTGGCCGACGAACCGGTAGAGCCGGAGCACGACGAGCCCGTAGGACCCGAAGAGCACGCGTTCGCCGAACCCGAGGAAGCGCCCGAGGAGGCGTTCGACGCACCGTTCGAGGAGCCGGAGCCGGAGCCGGAGCCGGCGTCCGCGGCCGAATCTCTGTCCTTCGACCCGCTCACCGACACCGGTAGGCATGCCCGCATCGACATCGACGACCCGATCCCCATGGGCACGGCGCTGCACCTACCCCTTGACGATTCCGACGAAGCGCCCGACGGTTACCCCGTCAAGGCGGACACCAGATCCGGCATGTACTGGGCGCCGGGAAGCGCGGACTACGCCGAGGCGCCCGTCCAGATCTGGTTCGCCACCGAAGAGATCGCCAGGACCAACGGGTTCGTCCGCGGCAGCTGAGGACCCGCGACCCGTCAGATCTTGCGGATGACGGTGACCACCTTGCCCAGTACCGCGGCGTCGTTACCGGGAATGGGGTCGAACGCGGGGTTGTGCGGCATCAGCCAGACCTGACCGCGCGTCCGCTTGAAGGTCTTGACCGTGGCCTCGCCGTCGATCATCGCGGCGACGATGTCGCCGTTGTCGGCGACGTTCTGTTGCCGGACCACCACCCAGTCGCCGTCGCAGATCGCGGCGTCGATCATGGATTCGCCCACGACCTTGAGCAGGAACAGTGAGCCTTCCCCGACGAGCTCGCGCGGAAGCGGGAACACGTCCTCCACGGCCTGTTCGGCGAGGATCGGACCGCCGGCGGCGATGCGGCCGAGCACGGGCACGTATGTCGGTTCCGGCAGCGAGTCGGAACCCGCGACCTCGGTCGTGACGACCGGGTTCGCAGCGTCGTCGATGCCGCGAACGTCCACTGCCCGTGGTCGATTGGGGTCCCGGCGCAGGTAGCCCTTGCGTTCCAGGGTGCGCAGCTGGTGCGCGACGGAGGAGGTCGACGTCAGCCCGACGGCGTCGCCGATCTCCCGGATGCTCGGGGGATAACCGCGGGTGGTGACGGAGCCTCGGATGACCTCGAGGATGGTCCGCTGACGGTCGGTCAGCCCCGCGCCGCGGTCCCGCCGGGCAGGGGTGTCCTGGCCTGCCGTGCTGTCGTTGCTGTCATCGCTCATGGCACGAATGTAGCTCGTCAGGACGTCGTGATCAAACATGTGTTCGAGGCGTGTCGGACTTGTCGGTGGGTAGCGATAACGTTCGCAACAGTTCGATCACATGTTCTATCCATCGAACAGATGATCGATTACTGTTCGAACACAAGAGCGAACAGCCACTGATCAGAAAGGCATGACGATGACCCTTCTCCACACCACAGATATCACCCCCGGCACCACCCACGACATCACCCACGACATCACCCCCGACCGTGCCCGCCTCTTCGATCCGTCCCCGGTGCGGTACGCCCCCTCGCGCACCGTGGGTCCGGCGCGGGTCGGCCGGCCGCGGTCGCAGGCCGCGGTGCGCCGGCCCCGCACGCGGCGCACGGACGGCGCGGCCCTGCGCCACCGCGGCAGCGGCGTGCTGGTCTCCCGCGCATCGCACCGCCGCCGCCCGATCACCCCGGCGACCACGGTGCTGCTGGCTCTCGTCGCCGCGGCCATCACTGTCTGGCTCGGTTTGGTGGCACAGGCCGGTGGCGTGCTCGGGGGGAGCGCCGACATCCCGGGCCGTCTCGCGGTCGTCCAGGTCCAGAGCGGAGACACCCTGCAGCAGATCGCCCAGCGGGTGGCGCCCGACGCGCCCGTTGCCGCCGTGGTGGACCGCATCCGTGAGCTCAACGAGCTGCAGACGACCTCGGTGGACGCCGGTCAGACGCTGATCGCCCCGGTGTCCTGAGCGCGGGCAGCCCGATGCACCGCCGCTGCTGTACGAGCCGCATGACGCAGAACCCGCCCACCCCGGCGCTGCCGGGCTGGCCGGCGAGCACGCAGGTACGCTCGAAGACGTTCGAAGCGGCCTGTCGATGCGGTGAAGGAGCGGTGATGCACTGTCCGTTCTGCCGTCATCCCGATTCACGGGTGGTCGACTCCCGTGAGGCCGACGAGGGCCAGGCGATCCGGCGACGCCGGTCATGCCCCGAATGTGGTCGGCGATTCACCACCGTGGAGACCGCAGTGCTCGCCGTGGTCAAACGCAGCGGCGTGACCGAGCCGTTCAGCCGAGAAAAGGTGATCACAGGTGTACGCCGGGCCTGTCAGGGGCGCCAAGTCGACGACGACGCCCTGAATCTGCTGGCTCAGAAGGTCGAGGACGCCGTGCGGGCCACCGGTTCACCCGAGGTCCCCAGCCATGAGGTGGGCCTGGCGATCCTGGGCCCGCTGCGCGATCTCGACGAAGTCGCCTATCTGCGTTTCGCCTCGGTGTATCGGTCGTTCTCGTCGGCCGAGGACTTCGAGCGCGAGATCGAGGCGCTGCGCGCCCACCGCGAGGTGGTTGCGGGTAGCTGAGGCCACTCAGTCGATCTGCCGCTGCCCGTCGTCGACGACACGTCCCGCCACCTGGACCCACCCGGTCGAACTCCAGACCGTCTCGATGATCGATCCCCGGCCCTGGACGATGGTCAGGTCGCGGCTGAGGTGCTCGGTGATCCGCACCGCCGCAGCGCCTGTCGCCTCGTCCTCGCGAATTCCGAGGTGCGGCGCGAACATTCGCGATCGAATGGTGCCGGCCTCCCGGTCCAGCCATGTCCACAAATAATGCTCGACCGCACCGTCGTAGTCATCCGGGTCGGCGGCCGCGAGCTCCTCGGGGGAGGCGATGTCGTAGAACGCGAAGTCGGGCGCCCACTCGGCGCGTGCGCTCACCGAGGTGAACCCGTCGCGGTAGTCCACCGTCACGACGCCCGCGGGTACCTGCAGGGTCTTGACCGGTGTGCCACGGTCTTTCAGCCACCAGGCCGCCCCGACCGTGGGGTGCCCGGCAAACGGCAGCTCGGTGGTAGGTGTGTGGATGTGCGCGTGCGCGGTGTGAGTGTCGGGATCCGGCGCAGTGACGAAAATGGTTTCGCTGTAACCCAATTCGGTGGCGATACGCTGACGGTCGGCCGGCGCGACGGCGGCCGAATCCACCACCCCGAGAGGGTTGCCGAACGCGCCGTTGTCATCGGTGAACACCCGCAGCACTGTCACGTCGATGGCCATGAGCCGATGTTACGTGCTGCGTCGAGACGGCGACTTCAGATCACGTGGCGCTGCGCTCGTCGGCGCCCATCGCGTCGAGCACCGCGACGCGGGTGTTGGTCGGCCCGGACAGTGCCGTCTCGCTGATCCCGGTGCGCAGCAGAGAACGCAGGTAATCCTGGTCGTAGGCGGCGGGTTCCGTGCTGTCGATGAACTTCTCCACGACCTCGACGAACCGGTCCGGGTCGTCGTGGAACGGGAAGTGCCCCGAGCCGTCGAAGATCTCGAGCGCCGAACCGGGCATCGCGGCGTGAGCCATCTCCGCGTGACTCACCGGGATCACCGAGTCGCGGCTGCCCCAGATGAGTTGCACCGGAACCGATTGCGTCAGGTAACAGCGATCCAGCATCGTCACGACCTGGCCGCGCCAGTCGACCACCGCGCGCAGTGTGCGCGCGAACGCCGACGACGCCGTCGGTTCGGGCAGGTCGGCCAGGATGCGGAGCATGTCGGGGATGTCACGGCCGGCACCGGTGGAGCCGAACAGCGTCCCTCCGACCCGGCCCAGGACCTGGAGCGCGGGCAGAACCATCGGGAGCCGTAGCAGGGCCAGCGCCTCACTGCCCATCGGCAGCGACGCGAACCGCAGGGCGATGTTGACGTCCTTGGTGACACCGCCCGCCCCGACCAGGATCAGGCGATCGACGAGTTGGGGGAACTGGTAGGCGAACTGCATCGCCACCCCACCACCGAGCGAGTGTCCGACCACTGTCACGCTGTCGATGCCCAGGACGCTGAGCAGATCCCGCATGCCGTTGGCGTAGGCGGCGACGGAGTAGTCGGCACGCGGCTTGTCCGACTTCCCGTGACCGAGCAGATCGGGGGCGATGACGGTGAACCGCTGTGCGAGCGTGGTCTGCACGCTGCTCCACGTGGTGGAGTTGTCGCCGATACCGTGGATCAGCAAAATCGCGGGCCCGGAGCCGGCGATGCGGTAGGCGCGACGATAGCCGTGGATGGTGCGGTACTGCAGCGTGGGCGTCAGCTCCCGTACCGGGCGCAGATTGCGTGTGCGTTCAGTCATGGCCTGCGGTCACCTCTCGCGATCATGGCGCCCACTTCGTCGTCGGGACGGCCCGTAATGGACCCTGTCGTCAGCAGGACGGCTCCGGCTCTGGTGAGCGGCTAGGAGTCCCTCGGGTCGTCCTTGTCCTTGTCTTTGTCCTTGGTGTATTCGTCGGCCTGCTGGGCGAGGAACCGTTCGAATTCGGCGCCCAATTCGTCTCCGCTGGGCAGATCCTCGTCGTGCGCGAGGAGAGATCGGTTCTCCTGAGCGGCGACGAAGGCATCGTATTGCCTCTCCAGGGCCTCCACCACCTGAGCGACCTCGGCGCTGGCGGCGACCTGCTCGTTGACCTTCTCCGCCACCTCTGCCGCAGCCCGACTCAGATCACCGGTCGGGATCTGCAGCGACGCGCTGCGCGCGAGCTCGCCGACCAGGGTTTCCGCGGCAGCGGGGTAGTCGGTCTGGGCCAGGTAGTGAGGCACGTGCACGGTGAACCCGACCACTTCGTGGCCGTGTTGAGCCATCCGGAACTCCAGCAGGTTCGACACGCTGCCCGGCACCGCGACCTCGCCCACCCAGGGCTCGTGCTCGGCGATGAGCTCCTTGTCGTTGGCGTGTGCGGTCAGCGTGATCGGCCGCGTGTGCGGGACGGCCATCGGGATCGCCCCGAGGCCGATGATCCGCCGTACCGCCAGCCGCTCGCTCAGCAGCCGGACTGCGGTGATGAAGCGTTCCCAGCGAAGGTCCGGCTCCAGGCCTGCGAGCAGCAGGAACGGCGTGCCGACGCTGTCACGCACCGCGTACAGGTTGAGCTCGGGTTCCTCGTAGCTGGTGAAGTGGTCGGTCTTGAACGTCATCAGGGGACGACGCGACCGGTAGTCGAGCAGCTCGTCGATCGCGAAGGAGGCCACCAGCTCGGTGTCCAGGGTGGTCTTCAGGTGCTCGGCTGCCAGCTTGATGGCCCGGCCTGCGTCGGAGAAGCCCTCCAGGGCGTGGATCAACACCGGCCCGCGGCCGTCGGGCGCCGACAGCGAGGGGGCCGGGAACTCCAGCTCGTACATACCGGTCTGCTCGGGTTGGTAGTGCTGACCGGACTCTGCGTCCTCTGCCATCTCCCTCACCTCCTCACTGGTTCTGCGAACACCAAGTGTCCCTTATCGGCCGGACGACGCCGCGGCGGTGTCGCCTCCGGACGCCTGTCACCTATTCAGTCGAACGCCGACCCGCGGACGTGACATCCCGTGTGCGCAGTGCGGTGTGCCACCGTCGGCGCTCGCCAAACCCGCGGATGGGGGAGGATTTGTGCCCATGGGCCCGTCCGGGTGTGTTCTGCTCGCGACCGCAGCCGTTGTTGCTGCGGCCGCGACGGGCGGGTGTCAGGCCCGGCCCGCGCAGCCGCCACCGGCCGAAGCGTCGCCGGTCACCGCCGCCGCGCCGTCAGCGACCCCCAGCGCGCGTCCGGTGCCACCGGATCCGCGGGTCGGAGCCGTGTTCGCCGGAACCGACGGTACCCACGACTGCACCGCCTCGGTGCTGCGGTCCGAGGTCGCCGATCTGATCCTGACGGCCGCGCACTGCGTCACCGGCGGTGGGGACATCTCGTTCATCGCGGGCTTCGCCGACGGGGACGACGCCGCCGCGGGCCGGCCGGTGGAGGCGGTGTACCTAGACCCGCGATGGCTCGAGAACCAGGACCCGGCGGCCGATTTCGCGGTCGCGCGGGTGAGCCGCGGTGACGGCCCGTCGTTGCGGTACGTCGCAGGCGGGGGCCTGCGTCTTGGTGCCAGCCCGCCGCCGGGGACCCAGGTCACCGTCGTCGGCTATGCGTTCGGTGTCGGTGGGGGGCCGACGGCGTGCAGCGCGGCCACGTCCCCGGCGCGCGACGGCTACCCGATGGTGCATTGCGACGGGGTCGTCGCCGGCTTCTCCGGTGCGCCGTGGATATCGGGATCGACCGTGGTCGGCGTGGTCGGGGGCCTCGACGGCGGCGGCTGTGTCGACGAGGTGTCGTACTCCCCGCCGTTCGACGGCGCGCTGGCTGCGCTGCTGGCCCGCGCGGAGGCAGGCGGGCCCGCCGACGACCCGCCACTGGCGTTCGACGACGGCTGCGACTGATCAGCCCCGGAATTGGTGCAGGGCGCGCAGCTTGTTCATCACGTCCAGCGCCGCCACCTTGTAGGCCTCGGAGAAGGTCGGGTAGTTGAACACCGCGTCGACGAGGTACTCCGCCGTCCCGCCGCAGCCCATCACCGCCTGACCGATGTGCACCATCTCGGTCGCGCTGGTCCCGAAGATGTGGACGCCGAGCACCCGCAGGTCCTCGGTGGACACCAGCAGCTTGAGCATGCCGTAGGAATCACCGGCGATCTGTCCGCGGGCGAGTTCGCGGTAGCGTGACACGCCCACCTCGTAGGGCACCGCGTCCTTGGTGAGCTGCACCTCGGTGGCGCCGACGTAGGACACCTCGGGGATGGAGTAGATGCCGATCGGCTGCAGGTCGGTCATCCCTTTGCAGGGCTCACCGAAGGCGTGATAGGCCGCGAGCCGGCCTTGATCCATCGAGGTCGCGGCGAGCGCCGGGAAGCCGATGACGTCACCGACGGCGTAGATGTGATCGACCTTGGTGCAGAAGTTGTCGTCGACGAAGATCCGGCCCCTGGCGTCGGCCTCGAGCCCCGCACTGGCCAGGTCCAACTCGTCGGTCTGCCCCTGCCGGCCGGCCGAGTACATGACCGTCTCGGCCGGGATCTGCTTGCCGCTGGCCAGCGTCGTCACCGTGCCGGCCGCCCCGACGTCGACGGCGGTGACCTCCTCGCCGAACCGGAACGTCACCGCGAGGTCACGCAGGTGGAATTTCAGCGATTCGATGATCTCCGGATCGCAGAACTCCAGCATGTTGTCGCGTTTCTCGACCACGGTGACCTTGGTGCCCAGGGCCGCGAACATCGATGCGTACTCGATGCCGATGACGCCTGCCCCGACGACCACCATGGAGGTCGGCAGGGACTTGAGGTCGAGGATGCCGTCGGAGTCGAGCACGCGGTCCTCGTCGAACGCCACCCCGTCGGGCCGGGCGGGTTTGGTGCCGGTGGCGATGACGACGTACTCGCCGGAGACCGTCGTGCGCTCACCGCGGTGCGGCTGGTCGATCGACACGGTGTGCGGATCGACGAACCGGGCGTGGCCGGAGATGAGGTCGACGCGGTTGCGCATCAGCTGCGAGCGCACCACGTCTTGTTCCTTGCCGATCACATGGGACGTACGGGCCAGCAGATCGGCGGGGGTGATCTTCTCCTTGACGCGGTAGCTCGCGCCGTACAGCTCGCGCTGGCTCATGCCCGTGAGGTAGACCACGGCTTCACGCAGCGTCTTCGACGGGATGGTGCCGGTGTTGACGCACACCCCGCCGAGCATCCGGCCCCGTTCGATCACGGCCACCGACTTGCCGAGCTTCGCCGCGGCGATGGCAGCCTTCTGCCCGCCGGGGCCCGATCCGATGACGACCAGGTCGTACTCCAGCATCGACGCCATGGTCACAGGTGTACGCGCGTTGACCGTCCCGCGCACTCCGACGGGCGTCAAATTCTCGTGAACATCCGACCTACGCGGCGCATCGATCCCCAGAGCCGGATTCATCCCCAGCTCGGGGGCCGCGGAGCAGGTATCCGCGCGTGGGCGTCGGCGGGTCTTGCCAGGTTTGCCTCATGGCCTCCACACCTCATTCACCCCCAGAACTCCCGCTCGACCGCCCCGGCGCGCTGATCGCGGCGCTGCCCGCTGTGCTCGGCTTCGTCCCGGAGAAATCGATCGTGATCGTCACGTTCGCCGACGACGAGCTCGGCGCCGTGCTGCGCGCCGATCTGGCCGAGCCGTCCCAGACCCGCATTCCGCACCTGGCCGAGCTCGCCGCGTCGTCGGGGGCGGAAGCGGTGGTCGCCGTCATCGTCGACGACGAGGGCGTGGACTGTCTGATGTGCGCGGGAGAGCACCGCGAATCGGTGCGCCTGCTGGCTGCCGAGTTGGGCCGGTGGGGTATCGAGTTGACCGGCGCGCATCTGGTCGACGCGATCGCGGCGGGCGGTCGATGGCGCTGTGCGGACGGTTGCGGCGCGGCGGGGCAGGTGGACGATCCGAATGCGTCCGCGTTCGCGGCGGCCGCTGTGCTCGACGGGCGGCGGCTCTACGCCAGGCGCGACGAACTGGTGCGCGTGGTCGCGACCGCCGACCAGGCGCACACCGCGGCGCTGCGCCGGGCGATCGACGCCGCGGGTCCCCTCGACGCGCAGCGGCCGCCCGTCTGCGCCCGCGGCGACATCGAGCACGCGCTGACCTGCGCCGAGCAGCTGGCCGGCGGATCCGGCCTGCGCGACGAGCAGACCGCGCGGCTGGCGCTGTCCCTCGTCGACACCCGGGTCAGGGACACGCTCTACGCGTTGGCCGTCGGCGACCGGGCCGGGGTTGCCGAGGCGCTGTGGGCAGACCTGTCTCGCCGGTTGCCCACCCCGTGGCGGGTCGAAGCCCTTGTGCTGCTTGCTTTCTCGGCCTACGCCCGCGGGGACGGCCCACTGGCCGGGATAGCGTTGGACGAGGCGCTGCAATGCCGGCCGGAGCACCGGATGGCGAGCATGCTCGACCAGGCGCTGCAGTCCGGTCTGCGGCCGGAACAGATCCGCGACCTCGCACGCACCGGCTACCGCCTCGCCGCCCAACTGGGTGTGCAGCTACCACCGCGGCTGTCGTTCGGCAGGCGGGCGGGGTGAGCCCTCAGACCTTCTCGACCTTGACGGCGTGCGCCATCTCGTGCGGCAGTTCGACCTGCTCGTGGCCCGGAATGACGATCATCACACCACCGTGGCCGCTGACCTCGACGGTGACCCTGGCGTTGGGCACCACACCCGCGTCCTTGAGCCGGGCGATGAGTTCGACATCGCCCTGCACGTGTTCGGTGAGCTGCCGCACGACCACCGCCACCGGCATGCCGGCGGGCAACTCGGTCAACCGGACAAGGGTCTGTGTGTCATCGATCGAATCGGCGACGCCGAGCTCGGCGAGCCCGGGGATCGGGTTGCCGAACGGGGACGTGGTCGGGTTGTCGAGCACCTGCACCAGCCGGCGCTCGACGTCCTCACTCATCACATGTTCCCAGCGGCACGCCTCGGCGTGCACTTCTTCCCACGGCAACCCGATGACGTCGACGAGCAACCGCTCGGCCAGTCGGTGCTTGCGCATCACGGCGATGGCGAGGGCGCGGCCCTTCTCGGTCAGCTCGAGGTGGCGATCACCGGCCACGTGCAGCAGGCCGTCGCGCTCCATCCGGGACACGGTCTGGCTGACGGTGGGGCCGCTCTGCTCGAGCCGCTCCGCGATGCGGGCACGCAGCGGCACCACGCCCTCTTCCTCGAGGTCGTAGATGGTTCGCAGATACATCTCGGTGGTATCGACCAAGTCGTTCATAGGTCCCCTTCTTTGGCGGAGATTCTACGGGAAACGGCGGCTCCGATGGCCGTCCGGAAACCCGATCGGGCGCTGGACGCGACGATGCCCGCCGTGTGACACGGCGGGCATCGTCTCTGTGCTGGTCGTCGGGGGGATCAGCTGGCGTAGGAGCGCAACCGGTCGGCGCGCTCGCCGTTGCGGAGCTTGGCCATCACCTCGCGCTCGATCTGGCGCACCCGTTCCCGGGAGAGCCCGAAGAGCTTGCCGATCTGGTCGAGCGTGCGGGGCTGGCCGTCGTCGAGCCCGAAGCGCAGCCGGATCACCTGTTGTTCGCGCTCGTCCAGGGTGGCCAGCACGTACCGGATGTCGGTGTGCAGCAGTTCCGAGATCACCGCGTTCTCCGCCGACATCGCCTCGGCGTCCTCGATGAAGTCGCCCAGCGGGGCTTCCTCGTCGCTGCCGACAGGCATGTCCAGGCTCACCGGATCGCGGCTGTGCTCGAGCAGGTCGTTGATCTTCTCCACCGGGATGCCCGATTCGGCCGCGAGCTCTTCGTCGGTGGCTTCGCGCCCGAGGTTCTGGTGCATCTCCCGCTTGATGCGGGCGAGCTTGTTGACCTGTTCGACGAGATGGACGGGCAGCCGGATGGTGCGGCTCTGGTCGGCCATGCCGCGGGTGATGGCCTGGCGGATCCACCACGTCGCGTAGGTCGAGAACTTGAAACCCTTGCTGTAGTCGAACTTTTCCATCGCCCTGATCAAACCGAGGTTGCCCTCCTGGATCAGGTCGAGCAGCGGCATGCCGCGGCCGGTGTAGCGCTTGGCCAGCGAAACCACCAGGCGCAGGTTCGCCTCCAGCAGGTGGCGCCGCGCCGCCTCACCATCGCGTACGACCGCCGCGAGATCGCGTTTCCTGTTCTCGCCCAGCCGCTTCCGCGTGTCGAGCAGGTTCTGGGCATAGAGGCCGGCCTCGATCCGCTTGGCAAGTTCGACCTCGTCGGCGGCGTTGAGCAGGGCCGTCTTACCGATCCCGTTCAGATACACCCGCACCAGGTCGGCGGCGGGGCTCTGAGCGTCGAGGTCTTGGTCCATGCGGCTGGTGGTGGCATTTGCCATGACGGCCTCCTGATCGGGTGGAACTTTCAAGAGCTACAACGCCCCAGACCCGCTCAGAGTTCCCGCCGAATTGCCGCTTCACACCTTCTGATCAGCGGTTTTCGGACGACGACCTGAGAATGTGCTGAGAAATGAGCAAGAAAGCGCTCAGCTGCGGATGTCGTCGCCGAATTCGTCGACATCAGGTTGCGGCGCACGCGGCCTGGAGACGTCGAGGGACGGGCGCTCGGCGGTGGGGAACAACGGGATGCGCCGCTGGTTCTGGTAACGCCGCGGTTCCTCCGCGCGTCGCGGAGGTCGGTCGTTGGCGATCAGCACCGCCATCCACGGCAGCGGGATCGACAGCACGAGGATTCCCAGCGAGATCAGTCCGTTGTGCCAGATGCCATAGGCCACCGCCGCGAGCACGAGCGCCGGGATGCGAATACTCATCAGGGTCAGGTACTTGCGGACGCGCTTGCGATGCTGTTCCTCGTAGGCGGGAGCGGCCCGGGTGATCAGGACCGGCCTGCCCTCGTCGTCGAAACTCAGCTCTTGGCCGTGTTTCATGAACTCCACTGTTCCACATCGGGGGCGGCCCGAGACCGCCGCATTTATTACCGTTTCATTCCCAGGCAGAATGGCTTCATGCAGACCGACACCATCGAGCGCACCGACACCGACGAACAGGTCGACGACGGGACCGACAGCGACACCCCCAAGTACTTCCACTACGTCAAGAAGGAAAAGATCGCCGAAAGCGCCGTGATGGGCACACATGTGGTGGCCCTGTGCGGTGAGGTGTTCCCGGTGACCCGGTCGGCCAAGCCCGGATCACCGGTCTGCCCGGACTGCAAGCGCATCTACGAGCAGCTCAAGACGTAGGAACTCACGGCGTAGGGGCGTCGGCCGGCGCGTCGGCAGGCGCGTCCTTGGCGCTCGCCGGCTCCGCCCCATTGCCGCTGAGCGTCTCGGCCCGGGCGCCCAACCAGCCGCGCACCCGGTGGGCGTGGGTGCTCGGCGCAGGCCACTGCTCTTCGAATGCCGCGTTGAGCTCGGCACCGATCATGATCGCGAACCCCAGGAAGAACGCGAACAGCAGGAACGCGATGGGCGTCGCGAGTGCGCCGTAGGTATAACCGGTACTGGTGATCCAGGTCAGGTAGAGCCGCAGCCCCCAGGTGGCGACCAGGAACACCGTGGTGGCCAGGACCGATCCGAGCAGCAGCCGATGCGTCGGCAGAGGTCGGGGCAGCGACACGCGGTACAGCACGTTCACCGCCACGGTCAGGGCCACGAAAAGCGTCGGGTAGTACCCGTAGCGCAGAACGTCGTCCCAGCTGTCCGGGATGAACTCGGCGACCTTGCGCGGCCCCAACGCCAGCAGCGGTGCGGTGGCTATCGCGCCGACCAGCATCACCACGTACAGACCGAGCGCATAGAAGCGCTGCCGCACGGGATGTCGCAGCGGCGTCTGGTCGTGGGCCTCGGTGATCGAGTCCACGAAAGCCGAGATGGCCGACGAGCCCGCCCACAGCGAGATGACGAAACCGACGGAAACCACCTCGCCCCGCGCACCTTTGACGATGTCGTGCACCGTTGGCTCGATGATCTCGCCGACGACGTTGGGCGAGAAGAACCGGGCCGCCGTGCTGATCAACTGGCTCTCGATCACCGGCAGGGTGTCGGGGCCGAACAACGGAGCGATGTAGGCCAGGCTGCCGAGCATGCCCAGCAGCAGCGGTGGCAGCGACAGCGCGCACCAGAATGCTGCCTGGGCAGACTCGGAGAAGATCGAATCGTCCCAACTCTTCGACAGCGCGCGGATGGCGATCTGTCGAATGGAATGACGCGACGGTGTGGGTTTCTGCGGCGGCCGTTCCGGGCCCTCGGACTGGTCAGTCATGACCGGTCCAGCATTGCCGATTTACGGCTATGCCTCCAGCGGGCTCACTTCCAACACCGCGGCCAATTCCACGAGCTTGGCTTCGTGCTCGTTGGCGTGGTGTTGGCAGAACAGCAGTTCGGCACCTGAAGGAAGCTTGGCGCGAACCTTGGCCGCAGCGCCACAACGGTCGCAGCGGTCAGCCCTGGTGAGTTCGGGAGTGAGCGTTGCGGTCATGGCACCTCCATGGGGTGTAGCGACTTGGTTCTACTCTGTCAGACGCTTGGGGTTCCGGCCTTGTTCCCCGAACGTTTAGGGGTGTGTCGTGTTTCACGACTGCCCGCGTTGCGACGAGAAGGGGCTGCCGGTATGCGCGAGCAGGACGAACTCGTGCACCTGTGCACGGTCGACGAGTGGGCGACGGCGCAGCGGCAGGGCGCGCACCGGCCACCGTCGCTGACCGACGTCGGGTTCGTGCACCTGTCCGCGCCGGGGCAGGTGCACCTGCCCGCGAACCGGCTGTACGCCGGTCGCAGGGACCTGGTGCTTCTGCGCATCGATGCGGCACGACTCACCTCTCCGGTTCGCTGGGAGCCGGGTCTGCCGACGGATCCAGATGGCATGGTGTTCCCACATTTGTACGGAGAACTGCCTGTCGCGGCTGTGATCCGCGTCACTTCCTATGTGCCACGTGACGATGGCACCTTCGCGCCGCTGATGTAGCTCTCCTGGTAGGCGTCGGCCTCGATCTCGATGACGAGGTCTGGGTCGATGAGCGCGGACACCTCGACCATCGTCGCGACCGGCCGGATGTCGCCGAACACCTCGGCATGTACCGCCGCCACCTCGCGCCAGCAGTCGATGTCGGTGACGAAGATCCGGGTGCGCACCACGTCGGCGAGCGTCGCGCCGGTTTCGCTGAGAGCGAACTCGATGCGTCGCAACGCTTCTCGCGCCTGTGCCGCCGCGCCATCACCGGGTGCGGTCGTACCTGCCACCACGATCAGCGCGCCGATGCGCACCGCACGCGAGTAACCGACCGCGGCTTCGAAGGGGGAGTCGGACGACACGTTGACGCGCGAGGACACGTCGTCAACCTACGCCGGCACGCTGAACCGGCGCGCCTTCCCGCAGGTCGCGGGTTTGCCGATTATGTTCCAGCAATCCATGCAACCTGCACACGGGGGGATAGCGCATGTCCGCGGAGAAGCGTTCGAGGGGATCCAGGCACGCACAGGTTCCGGTCACGCGGTGGTTGGCCGCGGGTACCGGCGGGGCGTTCCTGGTCGGGGTCGGTGTGGCGCTGGCTGTCCAGCCGAACGCACATGCGGGTGCCTCGCCGCAGGTGGCGCTGACCTCATCGGAGTCATCTGAAACCGTTGATTCTCAACACATCTGGTGGATGGGCCGGGCCGGTTCGGCGCGCCGCGACGCGCAGGCGCAACCGGCGCGCGTGGCCTCGGTGTCCCCGCGCCTGCCGATGATCGGCTCCGGCGGATGGCTGGTCGGCGACGGCGCCGACGCGTTGCCGGACTGCACCGGAGCGGCCTGTAACGGCGGCAACGGCGGCCTGCTCTGGGGCGACGGCGGTGACGGCGCGAACGGTGGCAAGGGTGGCAACGGCGGCCTCCTTGGCGGAAACGGCGGGCGCGGTGGCGACGGCACCGCACCCGGTCAGGACGGCGGCGCCGGTGGCAACGCCGGGCGCTTCGCCCAGACGGGCAACGGCGGTGACGGCGGCAACGGCGCTTCCGGTGGGCCGGGGATGCGCGGTGGTGCCGGTGGCGCCGGTGGGGCCGCTGGATCGCTGCACGGCGACGGCGGCCGCGGCGGTGACGGTGGTGCAGGGGGCACGGGTCTGGCCGGCACGAACCCGGCGCCGGTCGGGCGGGCACCCGCGGGGGATCCGAGCTACCTCGGCGGCTCCGGGCTGCCGTTCACCAACACCGTCGCCGGCGGTGCCATCACCGGTGCCGACGGTGGCCGTGGCGGCGACGGAGCGGCGGGCAGCAACCAGTCGGGTGGCCAAGGCGGGACCGGCCAGGGTGCGAACGGTCTGTTCGCCGGACCTCATCAGTACACGATCAGCGGCGGCGGAGGCGCCGGCGGAACCGGAGCAGGCGGCGGAATGGGCGGAGACGGTGGCAACGCCGGTGTGGCGCAGCAACTCTCGCCCGGCGCCGCCGCCTTCGGCGGTCGCGGCGGTGACGGTGGTACCGGCGGCATCGGGGCGCGCGGCGGTGACGGGGGAGACGGCGGCTCCGTCGACATCGGGTACACCGTGGGCTTCGGCGGATCGGGCGGTACCGGCGGTGCCGGGGGTGTCGGGGCGGCCGGTCAGACCGGGCCGACCGGCGGATCGGGCGGTGCCGGGGGCAGTGCGGGCCGCCTGACCGGAACCGGCGGTGCGGGCGGGAAGGGCGGCGCGGGAGGCCGCGGAGGCACGGGTGCGTCGGGCGGGCTCGGCGGTGACGGCGGTGACGGTGGCACCGACCTATCCGACCCGGCGCGCGGCACCGTGGTCGACGGAGATGGTGGCGACGGTGGCGCGGGTGGTGTCGGCGGTGCCGGTGGTGACGGTGGGTCGGGTGGCGCGGGCGGCCGCGGCGGGGCGGGCAGCGCGCAGGACGCGTCGGCCGGCCGCGACGGCGCGGCCGGTGCCACGGGCGGCGGCGGAAGCGGCGGGACGGGCGGTACCGGCGGGTCAGGAGGCGCGCGCGGCGACGGCGCCGGGGGCGCCGACGGAACCTCGGGCTCCAGCGGTACGGGGCCGAGTGGGACCAGAGGAGGCGCAGGAGGCGCTGGCGGCGCCGGAGGGCCGGGCCGGGCGAACTAGACCGGCCGCGCTCTAGACCGGTTTGGCCTCGACGATGGCGAACGGGCTGGCGGTCGGGATCACCCGTGTCAGCTCGAAGCCGGCCTGCGCCAACAGCTTTGCGTACTGGCTGCGGGTGCGCTCCTTGCCGCTGAGCATCAGGAGCATCTCCACATCGATCACGTGACCGAGGTGGGATGACGCGCGCTCGGGCAGCACCATCTCCAGCAGGAGCAGCGTGCCGCCGTCGGCGATCGCGGTGCGGATGTTGCGCAGGATCGTCGCCGAACGTGCGTCGTCCCAGTCGTGGATGATGTGCTTCATCACGTAGAGGTCGCCGCCGGCAGGCACCGATGCCAGAAAGGACCCGCCCTCGGCCCTCACCCGGTCAGCGACCCCGGCCTGGGCGAACACCGCGCCGGCCTCACCGGCCACACTCGGAAGGTCGAACAGCACACCTCGGGCGTCCGGGGCGTTGCGCAGAATTGCCGCGAGCACCTTGCCGTGCCCGCCGCCCACGTCCACCACGAGCCGGAAATCGGTGAAGTCGTAATCCTGCAGCGACAGGTCGCTCGACAGCTCGCTCATCGCGGTCATCGCGTCGTTGAACACCTGCGCGTACTCCGGGTCGGTCTGCAGGTAGTCGAACAGCGGCTTCCCGTACAGCATCTCGGACACCGGCTCTCCGGTCTGCACCGAATGCAGCAGCTGGCCCCACTCCTGCCACCGCTTCGGATATCCCACGTAGAGCACCACGTCGCGCATGGACCCTGGGGCGTCCGCGCGCAACGCCTGCCCGACGGCGGTCAGCTGGAAGCGGCCGTCGCGGCGCTCCTTCAGCACACCCCGGCTGGCCAGGGCCCGCATCAGTCGATGCAGGGCATCGGGATCCGCACCAACGGCCGGCGCGATCTCGGCGGCGTGGCGCGGTCCGCCAGCCAGCTGGTCGGCGACTCCCAGCCTGGCCGCGACGTGGAGCACCTGAAAAGCCCACGGCGCCAACGCCATCTCGAGAAGTGCCACGTTGCCCGGAGCGGAGGACCGGTGCAGGCGAGCCAACGTCGCACGGACACGGTCGATCATCTGGACCAGCCGTACCGGCGGGACCCGTTGGTCAGAAGTCATCGGGGACGACTCTAACGGCGCCTAGTCCAGGTAGTCGCGCAGGACCTGAGAGCGGCTGGGGTGGCGCAACTTCGACATGGTCTTGCTCTCGATCTGCCGGATGCGCTCACGCGTCACGCCGTAGACCTGACCGATCTCGTCGAGGGTGCGCGGCTGCCCGTCGGTGAGGCCGAACCGCAGCCGGACCACGCCGGCCTCGCGCTCGGACAGCGTCTCGAGCACCGACTGCAGCTGATCCTGCAGCAGGGTGAACGACACCGCGTCCACGGCCACCACGGCTTCGCTGTCTTCGATGAAATCGCCGAGCTGCGAATCACCTTCGTCGCCGATGGTCTGATCCAGGGAGATCGGTTCCCGGGCGTACTGCTGGATCTCCAGCACCTTCTCCGGGGTGATGTCCATCTCTTTGGCGAGTTCCTCGGGCGTGGGCTCACGGCCCAGATCCTGGAGCAACTCGCGCTGGATGCGGCCCAGCTTGTTGATGACCTCGACCATGTGCACCGGGATACGGATGGTGCGCGCCTGGTCGGCCATGGCGCGGGTGATGGCCTGGCGGATCCACCATGTCGCGTACGTCGAGAACTTGTAACCCTTGGTGTAGTCGAACTTCTCGACCGCGCGGATCAGGCCGAGGTTGCCCTCCTGGATCAGGTCCAGGAACGCCATCCCGCGGCCGGTGTAGCGCTTGGCCAGCGACACCACCAGGCGGAGGTTCGCTTCCAGCAGGTGATTCTTGGCGCGGTCGCCGTCGCGGCAGATCCACATCATGTCGCGGCGCTGGGCGGCGGGCAGCTTCTCACCCTTGTCGGTCAGCTCCGCCATCAGCTGCGTGGCGTACAGGCCGGCCTCGATGCGCTTGGCGAGCTCCACCTCTTCCTCGGCGTTGAGCAGCGCGACCTTGCCGATCTGCTTGAGGTAGGCGCGGACCGAGTCGGCCGATGCGGTGAGTTCGGCGTCCTTGCGGGCCTGGCGCAGCGCCTCGGATTCCTCTTCGTCCCAGACGAAGTCGCCGGACGCCTTGTCCTTCTCCGAAGGCTCGGCGATGCCGTCGTCGGCACCCGCCTTGACGGTGGCCACAGCGACGGCGGGCGCTCCGGGCACCGCGACGGCGGTGCCGGCCTCGGCGTCGTCGGTCTCGTCGTCCGCGTCGTCGTCGGCCGAATCCTCGTCCGCATCGCTGTCGTCGACGTCGATGTCGTCGAGTTCCAGATCGGTCTCCTCGACGTCGAGCTCTTCACCGGGTTCGGCCTCGAGTTCGTCGTTGGTGTCGAGAGCGCCGTCGAGTTCCCCGCCCGCCAGGTCGGTGTCCGCGCCCGCGGTGCCCTTCTTCGCCCGTCCGCGAGCGGCGGGGGCGTCGGCGGCCTTGGCGGCGCGCTTGGCGGGCGCGCTCTTGGCGGCCTTCTTCGCCGGTGCCGAGCCGTTGGCGGCTTTGGCGGGCGCCTTCTTCGCGGGGGTCTTGGTGGCGGTGCGCTTCACCGGCTCATCGGTTGCCGGGCTTGCTTTTGTCGCGGCCACGTACACCCTTCCCATCGTGCAGTTGTCGGCGCGCACGCATGCGCCACCGAAAGGTCGGCTATGTCGAATGTCGGCGACGATCTCAAGTGGGATGCTCCGCCGCTCTCGGGTGTGGGCGGCCGCCGTGGACCATTGTAACGACAGTGTGGGTGTCCGCCGTGCCGAGCGGCAAATTTGACGCTGTCGCGCGCCGTCAGGAGGGGGTCGCCGTCACGTCGGCATCGGCGGCCATCGCAGCTCCGACGATGCCCGCGCTGTTCTGCAGGGCCGCCGCCACCACCGGGGTGCGGTTCTCCAGCAGGTGAATCCACTTGTCGGCCTTGCGGCTGATGCCGCCACCGGCGATGAACAGGTCCGGGCAGATCGCGTTCTCGACCGCCACCAGCACCTTGGTGACCTCTTTGGTCCAGCGCTCGTAGGTCCAGTCCTTGCGTTCCTTGACCGAACTCGCCGCCCGGTGTTCGGCCTCTTTGCCGTCGACCTCGATGTGGCCGAATTCGGTGTTGGGCAGCAGTGCGCCGTTGTGGATCACCGCCGATCCGATGCCGGTGCCGAACGTCAGCAGCACGATGACGCCGGTGTGCCCGCGGCCTGCGCCGAACTTCTCCTCCGCCAGCCCCGCGGCGTCGGCGTCGTTGAGCACCGTCACCTGCTGGCCGTCCAGCGCGGATTCGATGACCTCACGCGCGTTGGTGCCGATCCAGCTCTTGTCGACGTTGGCCGCGGTGCGGGCGATGCCGTCGGTCACCACACCCGGGTAGGTCACGCCGAGCGGGCCGTCCCAGCCGAAATGTTTGACCACCTCGGCGATGGTGGCGGCCACGGCCTCGGGGGTGGCGGGTTGCGGCGTGAGGAGCTTGAACCGGTCACCGATCAGCTGGCCGGAGTCGAGGTCGACGATGCCGCCCTTGACACCGCTGCCGCCGACGTCGATGCCGAAGCCGCGGCGCTGGGAACCGGATGCCGGGGCAGGCGAGTCGGTGTTGGTCATGCGAGCTCCTCTGCGCAGGGGGACGGCGCTGGTCGTGGACACCCTATCGGCTCGGGTTTTCGCGCGGGTGCGGGTCGCCGCTCCTCACATCACCACCACAGGCTGCGATGTGTTGCGATGGTCCGATGAGCGACAACGACACCGATCCGGCGGCCGTGCGCGAGGTCGCCCGGGGGCTGGCCACCGAGGCGGCCGCGTTCGTGCGGCGCCGTCGCGCCGAGGTGTTCGACAGCGCGGGCCGGCTCGACCAGCCCGACGCAGTCCGTGCCAAGAGCACCCCGACCGACCCCGTCACCGTCGTCGACACCGAGACCGAGCGGCTGCTGCGGGACCGGCTGGCCGATGTGCGGCCGGGTGAGCCGATCCTCGGCGAGGAGGAGGGCGGACCGGCCGGCGCCGACGGCGCGGAGCTGACCTGGGTGCTCGATCCCATCGACGGCACCGTGAACTTCGTCTACGGCATCGAAGCGTTCGCGGTGTCGGTCGGCGTGCAACGCGGCGGGGTGTCGGTGGCCGGCGCGGTGGCCGACGTCGCCACCGGAGCGGTGTACTCGGCGGCCCTCGGGCACGGCGCCTCGGTGACGCGCGACGGGCAGGAGACGGCGCTGCACTGCAGCGCGGCGACGTCGCTGTCGATGGCGCTGGTCGGCACGGGCTTCTCGTATCAGCCGGAGCAGCGAGGACGGCAGGGTGCGGTACTGGCCGCGCTGCTCCCGGAGATCCGCGACGTGCGCCGGATCGGATCGTGCGCCCTTGACCTGTGCATGGTGGCCGCGGGCCGGCTCGATGCGTATTACGAGGACGGGGTCAACGTGTGGGACTGGGCCGCGGGTGCGCTGATCGCCGCCGAGGCGGGCGCGGTGGTGCGGCCCCCCGCGCCGGCCGGTCCGGGGCTGATGGTGGCCTGCGCGCCGGGGCTGGAGTCGACGTTCGGCGACGCGCTGCAGCGCAGCGGCCTGCCGTTGGAGGGGTGAGGTCTCAGCAGGTCTGGGTGTGGATCTTGGTCAGCAGCGACGGATCTGCGGGCTGGGTGGCATCGGGTAGCAGGCTGGACAGCACGGCGTCGATGTCGTCGCTGTGGGCGAGCTCGGTGAAGTCGGTGCCGATCGCCAGGTCGACGGTGTCGTCCGTGCGCTTGTCCTGGAACAGTTCCGTGCACGGCGCCACCAGCCACACCGCTGCCGCGGCGGCCCGGCCGGCGGGCCCGAAGCGGATCTGGCCCTGACACTGGAGGCGGGCGGTCGCGTAGATCGGGTCGTTGGCCGCCTCGGGGTCGGCGAAGCCCACATCGCGCAGCGCTCCGGCGACTTCGGAAGCCTGACCGCCTTGCCCGCTGGCATTGAGCACCCGGATCTTGGTGTCGGCGAGCTTGGCGGGCGTGACGTCGGTCATCGCGCTCCTCGATACCTGTTCGCCGAGGTCGGGGGCGGGGGCGTTCGGATCGGCAGGCGCGGGCGGCGGGTTGCAGATGGCGACCTCGCGCACGTCGGGCGGCCGCGACAGCGCGATCACCCACACCAGCACGGCGGCGACGGCCAACGCGGCGAACATCAGGGCTCCGGGCAAAAAATTGCGTCGCCGGAACGGGCGTCCGTGCTTGTCGAACGCCGTACCCTCAGTGATTTGCGCGACCACGCAGAAGACTCTAGAGCCACGCGGCAGCGGCCGGGTGGCAGGCTCTCACCGGCAGCGATGCCGGTGATCGGGACGGTGTGATGCAAATCACAGTGGAACGAGTGTCGATCCGGGCACGAATCATTTGGTGGATGCGTTCGACGCTGGTACAAAGCAACGCTGCACAAAGCTTCACGGAGGGGACAGGCCATGGCTACCGACTACGACGCCCCACGGCGCACCGAAACCGACGAGGTTTCCGAGGACTCACTCGAGGAACTGAAGGCACGCCGCAACGAAGCCCAGTCAGCTGTGGTTGACGTCGATGAATCCGAGACCGCCGAATCGTTCGAGCTGCCCGGCGCCGACCTGTCGGGCGAAGAACTCTCGGTGCGGGTGATCCCGAAGCAGGCGGATGAATTCACCTGCTCGAGCTGCTTCCTGGTGCATCACCGCAGCAGGCTGGCCAGTGAGAAGAACGGCGTGATGATCTGCTCGGACTGCGCTGCGTGACGACGATCAGGCGGCGGCGCGGCCCTCGGACAGTGCGGCGAGCACGCGGTCCGGGTGCCGCGCGCTGACCAGCCAGTAGGGCGTTGGGTCGTCCGGATCGTCGAGGACGAGCAGGACCAGCGGGCCGATCCAGGCCCGGTGTACGACGAATGCCGCGGGGTCGAGCTGGCGGCCCAGCGCCGCCGATTTCGCCGACCGCGGGACCCGCGCCGAGCGGGCGATGACCGCCGACGGCAGGTGCGCGTCGCCGATCCACAGTTCGGTGCCCGCAGCCCCGTCCGCACCGCCGTTGTCGACGACGCGCAGTTCCACCCGGCCCAGCCAGATCAGCGCGATCGCGGCCACCGGCAGCAGCACCGCGTAGGGCACCCAGTCCGGCAGCGCGCTGATGCCCTGGTCGGCTTCCAGGGCGATCAGGGCGGCCAGCCCGAGCCCGGGCAGCCACCACCACAGCGGGACGCGAAGACGCTCCCGGTAGCGGATGGTGCGCGTGGTGGTGCGCGTGTCTGACACGGCGCCAAGAGTAGTCTCTGACGTCGTGCCCACCTCGTTGGCGGTCGTGCGTCTGGACCGGGAACTTCCGCTGCCGCAGCGTGCCCATGACGGTGACGCCGGAGTCGACCTGTACAGCGCCGTCGACGTCGAACTGGCGCCGGGGGAGCGGGCTCTCGTCGGTACCGGCATCGCGGTCGCCATCCCGCACGGGATGGTCGGCCTCGTCCATCCCCGATCGGGTTTGGCTGCGCGCGTTGGGCTTTCGATCGTCAACAGCCCAGGCACGATCGATGCCGGATACCGCGGCGAGATCAAGGTGTCGCTGATCAACCTCGATCCGCGCACACCGATCCTCGTGCACCGCGGGGACCGCATCGCCCAGCTGTTGGTGCAGCGGGTGGAGTTGGTCGCGCTGGTCGAGGTGACGTCGTTCGACGAAGCCGGGCTGGCCGACACGACCCGCGGCGACGGTGGCCACGGATCTTCCGGCGGGCATGCCAGTCTGTGACGATGGCTGACAGACACACTGACAGCGACAGAGCGAGACACCTGAGGTGATAGCAGTGGAAGCCGACGAGGAACTCGAAGGCCCGTTCGACATCGACGACTTCGACGACCCCGAGGTCGCGACCGTCGCGCGGCTGGATCTGGGCTCGGTGTTGGTCCCGATGCCCGAGGCGGGGCAGGTTCAGGTCGAGATCAACGAGACCGGTGTGCCCACCGCGGTGTGGGTGGTGACACCGCACGGCCGCTTCACCATCGCCGCGTACGCCGCCCCCAAGTCGACCGGATTGTGGCGCGAGGTGGCCTCCGAGCTGGCGGAGTCGCTGCGCAAGGACGTCCCCAAGGTCAACATCGAGGACGGCCCCTGGGGTCGCGAGGTGGTCGGTTCGTCCGGTCCGGGCGCCCCGGTGGTCCGTTTCATCGGCGTCGACGGCTACCGGTGGATGATCCGCTGCGTGGTCAACGGCTCCGAGGAGAGCATCGGCGCGCTCGCCGATCAGGCCCGCGAGGCGCTCGCCGACACGGTGGTCCGGCGCGGCGACACCCCGCTCCCGGTGCGCACCCCGCTGCCCGTTGCCCTGCCGGAGCAGATGGCCGAGCAGCTGCGCCTGGCCACCGAGCAGGCCGCGGCGCAGCAAGCCGGGCAGCAGCCTCAGGCGGAGGTGGCCGCCGAGCCGCAGCCGACCGAGCCGCCCGCCGACCCGGCCGCCCGCCGGGCCGCCCAGGGTTCGGCGATGCAGCAGCTGCGCACCATCACCGGCGGCTGACCGGGTCCGGGCCGGCGTCGCGCAGCGCCGCCAGGCACGCGGCTCCGAGTACCGCCGGATCGGCGCCGACCTCGTCGAGGGTGACCGTGCGCAGCGCGGCGCGCGGTGCCGCCGCCACCCATTCCACCCCGACCTCGAGCGGGTGCACCGCGTCGTCGGTCGCCGACACCACGCCCAGCGGCGCGGTGAGGCCCTCGAGCTGACCGACGGTCGGCGCGACGTAGCCGGCGGCGTCGTCCATCGCCTCCGGCAGCGAGGGCCACTGGGCGACCCACGATCGGGTCAGCTCCGCGGCCAGCCACGCCGGGCTCGACGCCTGCATCGCCGCGATCGACGCGGCCAGGCCGTGCTCGCGCAGCATCGCCGCCGAGTGCCGGGCCGCGAGTGCCGCAGGCGCCGTGTCGGGTGCGCCCGTCCAGGCGGGCAGAGCCGCCAGCACCGCGACCGCGTGGCCGGGATGGCTCAGCGCCCAGGCCGCGGCGACCGCGGCGCCGATCGACACCCCGCCGACCGCGATCGGGCCGGACGCCGCCCGCGCAGCGCTGTGAAGTTCATCGCAATACCCCGCGACGAGCCGACCCGGCTGCGGCGCCGGCGTCACCACCACCGCGCCCGCCTCGTGCAGCGCGGGCGAAAAGGCCTGGTAGACGAAGTTCTCGTCGGACCCGGTGCCGGGCAGCAGCACCGTGGTCACACCGCGCAGATCGACCGTCATACCCCGATCGTGCCCCCCGGTGCGAACCCGTGCCGCCGCGGCCCGCGAGGGCGTTCGCTTCTGGGAACCAAGAGGTCTACCGTGGCGTTTGATCGGGTATCCACCGCATACGTGCGACAGTTCAGGAGAAGTATGGCCACGGCCGAGGGTTACCTACGACGGCTCACCCGTCGGTTGACCGAGGACCCGGAGCAGCTCGACGTCGAAGAACTCAGTGACGACGTCGCGAACACCGGAGCCCAGAAGGCCATCGACTGTCAGCGCGGTCAAGAGGTGACGATGATCGGGACGCTGCGCAGCGTCGAGTGCAACGGCAAGGGTTGCGCCGGCGGTGTCAAGGCCGAACTGTTCGACGGCACCGACTCGGTCATGCTGGTCTGGCTGGGGCAGCGCCGTATCCCCGGTATCGAATCCGGCCGCACCCTGAAGGTGCACGGCCGCGTCGGCAAGCTCGACAACGGCGCGAAAGCGATATACAACCCGCTCTACGAGATCCAGAAGTGAGCGAACCCGGCGATCCGGGCACCCCGTCTTCTCCGGCAACTCCTCGCGCACGTGGTGCCGCCGTGCTCGAACAGATGGGCGGCATCAGCGGCCTCATCTACTCGTCACTGCCCGTCGTGGTCTTCGTTCCGGTGTCCTCGGCATTCGGTCTGCTACCAGCGATCGGGGCCGCCCTCGGTGTGGCCACGCTGATCCTGATCTGGCGGTTGATCCGCAAAGACACCGTGCAGCCCGCGATCTCAGGATTCTTCGGCGTCGGCATCAGCGCGCTGATCGCCTATCTCGTCGGCGCCTCGAAAGGCTACTTCCTGCTGGGCATCTGGACCTCGCTGATCTGGGCGGTGGTTTTCGCCGTGTCCGTGCTGATCCGCCGTCCGATCGTGGGCCACATCTGGGGCTGGGTGCGCACCGGCGACAATGCAGACCGGCATGGCTGGCGCGACGTGCGCCGCGCGGTGTACGCGTACGACGTCGCCACGCTGGTGTGGGTCGCGGTGTTCGCCGCCCGCTTCCTGGTCCAGCAGCACCTCTACGAACAGGACCAGACGGGCTGGCTGGGCGTGGCCCGCATCGCGATGGGCTGGCCGCTGACCGCGGTCGCGGCCCTGGTCACCTACGGCGCCATCCGGGTCGCGCAGCGCGCGGTGCGCGAGAGCGCACCGGCCGTCAGCGACCCGGCTGTCAGCGATGACGACGCGGTGCACGAGGCCGGCTGAGTCCCTAGGGTCGCTGCGCGGGGTGCTGCCGGGGGTGCAGGAGCAGCTCCCGTAGTTCGTCCTCGACCTGGGCGACGGCCACGAACAGCAGTTCGTCGCCACCTTCGAGCGGCTCGTCGCGTTCGGGCACGATGACGCGTGGGCCGCGCAGGATGGTCACCAGCGTCGCGTCGCGCGGCAGCTCCAGCCGCTTGACCGGCTTCCCGCCCCACGGAGTGTCGTCGGGCAGCGTGATCTCCACCAGGTTCGCCTGGCCCTTGCGGAACTCCATCAGGCGCACCAGGTCGCCGACCGACACCGCCTCCTCGACCAGGGAAGCCAGCATGCGCGGGGTCGACACCGCGACGTCCACGCCCCACGACTCATCGAACAGCCACTCGTTGCGTGGGTCGTTCACGCGGGCCACCACGCGCGGCACCGCGAACTCCGTCTTGGACAGCAGGCTGAGCACCACATTGGCCTTGTCGTCGCCGGTGGCGGCGATCACGACGTCGAACTCGTGCAGCTGCACCGATTCGAGCAGGCTCAGCTCGCAGGCGTCGCCCAGGTGCCAGTGCGCGGCGGGGATCGCGTCGACGTCGATGTGGTCGGGGTTGCGTTCGAGCAGCGTGACGTCGTGGGAGTCCACGAGTTCGCGCGCGATGGACCGGCCGACCGCGCCAGCACCGGCGATCGCCACCTTCATCTCAGGCCCCCGCTTCCTCGGCCGGCGGCAGCGCGGCGATCGCCAGTGCCTCGGCGACGTGACCCGAGATCGCGGCCAGGTACACCTGGTCGCCCGCCTGGATCACGGTCTTGCCGTCGGGCAGCACGCCGGCGCCGAAACGGATGATGAACGCCGCCCGGCCCGCGGTGGCGGCCTCCAGCTCGGACAGCCGCCTGCCCGCCCAGTTCTCGTGCAGGGCCAGCTCGGTGACACCGACGTTGCCGCTCGGGTCGCGCCACCGTGCGGTCTCCGTCTCGCGGGTCAGCACGTTGAGCAGCCGGTCGGTGGTCCACGGCACCGTGGCCACGGTCGGGATACCCAGGCGTTCGTAGACCGCGGCGCGCTTGGCGTCGTAGATGCGGGCGACGACGCGCTGCACGCCGAACGTCTCCCGCGCCACCCGCGCGGAGATGATGTTCGAGTTGTCTCCGGATGACACCGCCGCGAACGCGGCCGCATCCTCGATGCCCGCACGGATCAGCACGTCGCGGTCGAAGCCCATGCCCAGCACGCGCTGACCCGGGAATTCCGACGACAGCCGGTGAAACGCCGTGCCGTCGCGGTCGATGACGGCGACGTCGTGGCCGATCCTGGCCAGACTGTCGGACAGGGAGGCGCCCACCCGGCCGCATCCCATCACCACTACACGCACCTGGGGTCCTTTCCGGCGGGGCCGAAGGTGGCGGTCAGACACCTGAAGCCACCCGTGCTCTGGGGAACGCTACAGCTTTGCAACGCCCGTTGACGGGCAGGCTTACCCTTGGCAGTCGTGTCCAAGCTTTCGACGGCCGCACGGCGGCTCGTACTGGGCCGGCCGTTCCGCAGCGACAAGCTCGCACACACGCTGCTGCCGAAGCGGATCGCGCTGCCGGTCTTCGCCTCCGACGCGCTGTCGTCGGTGGCGTACGCGCCGGAGGAGATCTTCCTGGTGCTCTCCGTCGCCGGCCTGACCTCCTATTCGTTGGCGCCGTGGATCGGCCTGGTGGTGGCCGGGGTCATGCTCGTCGTGATCGCCAGCTACCGGCAGAACGTGCACGCCTACCCGTCCGGCGGCGGTGACTACGAGGTGGTGACCACCAACCTCGGACCCACGGCGGGGCTGACGGTCGCCAGCGCGCTGCTGGTGGACTACGTGCTCACCGTCGCGGTGTCGATGTCGTCGGCGATGTCGAACATCGGCTCCGCGGTGCCGTTCGTCGACCAGCACAAGGTGTGGTTCGCGGTCGCGGCGATCCTGATCCTGGCGTCGCTGAACCTGCGCGGCATCCGCGAGTCGGGCACCGCCTTCGCAGTTCCCACCTACGCGTTCATGATCGGCATGTACGTGATGCTGGCCTGGGGCTTCATCCAGATCTACGTGCTCGGCCACGAGTTGCGCGCCGAGTCGGCCGGTTTCGAGATGCACTCCGAACACGGTGACGTGATGGGTTTCGCGCTGGTGTTCCTGATCGCGCGCGCGTTCTCCTCGGGCAGCGCGGCGCTGACCGGCGTCGAGGCGATCAGCAACGGCGTGCCCGCCTTCCAGAAACCCAAGTCGCGCAACGCGGCGACCACGCTGCTGCTGCTCGGCGTCATCGCGATCACCCTGTTCATGGGCATCATCATGTTGGCGAAGGCCACCGGGGCGCAGATCGCCGAACGGCCGCTCGAACAGCTCGGCGGCGCGCCGCCGGACTATCAGCAGAAGACGCTGGTCGCGCAGCTGGCCGACGCGGTGTTCCACGATTTCCCGGTCGGGCTGTACCTGATCGCCGGCGTCACCGCGCTGATCCTGGTGCTCGCGGCCAACACGGCGTTCAACGGTTTCCCGGTGCTCGGCTCGATCCTGGCCCAGGACCGCTACCTGCCGCGTCAGCTGCACACCCGCGGCGACCGGTTGGCGTTCTCCAACGGCATCCTGTTCCTGGCGTTCGGCGCCATCGCGTTCATCGTGGCGTTCCAGGCGCAGGTGACCGCCCTGATCCAGCTCTACATCGTCGGGGTGTTCGTGTCGTTCACGCTCAGCCAGATCGGCATGGTGCGCCACTGGACCCGGCTGCTGCGCACCGAGACCGACAGCGCCGCCCGGGGCAGGATGATGCGCTCCCGGGTGATCAACACCGTCGGCTGCCTGTGCACCGGCACCGTGCTGGTCATCGTGGTGCTGACCAAGTTCCTGGCGGGTGCGTGGATCGCGATCCTGGCGATGGCGGCGCTGTTCTTCGTCATGAAGCTCATCCACCACCACTACGCGTCGGTGAGCCGCGAACTGGAGGCCCGCGCGGCCGAGGTGGAGGACATCGTGCTGCCCAGCCGCAACCACGCGGTGGTGCTGGTGTCCAACGTGCACCTGCCCACGCTGCGCGCGCTGGCCTACGCGCGGGCGACCCGGCCGGACATGCTCGAGGCCATCACGGTCAGCGTGGACGACGCGGAGACGCGCGAGCTGGTGCACAAGTGGGAGTCCAGCGACATCAGCGTGCCGCTCAAGGTGATCGCCTCGCCGTACCGCGAGATCACCCGGCCGGTGCTCGAGTACGTCAAGCGGGTCAGCCGGGAATCGCCGCGCACGGTGGTGACGGTGTTCATCCCCGAATACGTGGTGGGCCACTGGTGGGAGCAGGTGCTGCACAACCAGAGCGCGCTGCGCCTCAAGGGCAGGCTGCTGTTCGAGCCGAACGTGATGGTGACCTCGGTGCCGTGGCAGCTGTCGTCGTCCGAGCGGCTGAAGAAGCTGGCGCCGCAGTCGGCGCCCGGTGACGCCCGTAAGGGGTTCCTGGATTGAGCATCCCTGGATCGAGTGATGACCAGCCGGCCGAGTTGATCCTGACCACCGGACCTGCCGCCAACGGCGGAAGCTGTGTGGCCCGGCACGAGGGCCGGGTGGTGTTCGTGCGGTACGCCCTGCCCGGTGAGACGGTCCGCGCGCGCCTGGTGCACACCGGGTCGGGGCGCGAGAAGTTCTGGAACGCCGAGGTCGTCGAGGTGCTCGAGCCCTCCGCCGACCGGGTCGACCCGTGGTGTCCGATCGCCGGGGTCGACGGCGCCGGCTGTTGCGATCTGGCGTTCGCCACACCGGAGGCGGTGCGACGGGTCAAGGGCGCCGTGGTGGCCAATCAACTGGCCCGCCTCGGCGATTACCGGTGGCGCGCCGAGGACGATGCGGTCGCCGAGCCGGTCGGCGACGGCGGTCACACCGGATGGCGCACCCGGGTGCGCCTCGACGTGTCCGACGACGGCCGGGCCGGGTTCCACCGCTATCACAGCGCCGAGCTGGTGCACCGGCTCGACTGCGCACAGCTCGAGGCCGGCATGGTGGCCGGTCTGGCCGAGCGGCGGTGGCCGTCCGATGCGGCGGTGCACGTGGCCGTCGACGACGAGGCGCACCGTCACGTGGTGCTCGCCGGGCGGGGCCGGCGCACCGAGGTGGCCGAGGGCGAGTACGAGACGGTGCAGCGGGTGGCCGGGCGCAGCTGGCGGGTGCCGGTGACGGCGTTCTGGCAGGCCCACCGCGATGCGCCCGCGCTCTACAGCGCGCTGGTCACCGAGTGGGCGCAGCTGGAGCCCGGCATGACCGCCTGGGATCTCTACGGCGGGGCGGGGGTGTTCGCGGCGGCACTGGCGGGCTCGGTCGGGCCGACGGGGCGGGTGCTCAGCGTCGACACCTCCCGCGGTGCGTCGCGGGCGGCGCGGGCGGCGCTGGCCGACCTGGACACCGTCACCGTGGTCACCGATTCGGTGCGCCGGGCACTGGCCGGGCAGACCGCACGCGCCGACGTCGCGGTGCTCGATCCGCCCCGCACCGGCGCGGGCCGCGACGTGATCGACCAGCTGGCCGCAGCGGAGGTGCCGCGCATCGTCCACATCGGTTGCGAGGCAGCATCTTTCGCGCGCGATGTCGGACTGTATCGACAGCACGGGTACGACGTCGAGCAGCTGCGGGTGTTCGATTCGTTCCCGTTGACCCATCACGTCGAGTGCGTTGCGGTGCTCACCCGCCGGTAGGGTCGACCGCAGGTGTGCCGGGAAGTCTGGTCGGCGGTGATTCGATGACGTCGACAGAAGGCAGCTCGTGACTCGTCCCCCCGGAGCCCCCCGGTCCCGCGGTCGCGCACTGCTGGCGCGCGGCACGTGGACCGAGACGAGCCGCGCCGCCGAGATCCTGCGCAAGGAGACCGTGGGTGGGGTCATCCTGCTCATCGCCGCCGCGACCGCGCTGGTGTGGGCCAACTCGCCATGGGCGCCGAGCTACTTCGCGCTGCGTGACCTGGAGGTGGGCGGGCATCCGTTCGGTCTGCACCTGAGCCTGTCGGTCGGCGACTGGGCCGCCGACGGTCTGCTGGCGGTCTTCTTCTTCGTGGTGGGACTGGAACTCAAACGCGAATTCGTCGCGGGCGATCTGCGCGATCCGGCGCGCGCGGCGCTGCCGATCGCGGCCGCGGTCGGCGGCATGGTGGTGCCCGCGGCGATCTTCGTCGCGGTCGCCCTGACGATGGGGCAGGCCGCGGGGGAGGGCGCGCTGCGCGGCTGGGCCATCCCGACGGCCACCGACATCGCGTTCGCCGTCGCGGTGCTGGCCGTCATCTCCACCCACCTGCCGTCGGCGCTGCGGACGTTCCTGCTGACCCTCGCCGTCGTCGACGATCTGCTGGCAGTCACCGTCATCGCGGTGTTCTACACCGACGAGATCGACGGGGCCGCGCTCGCCGCGGTGCTGATCCCGCTCGGCTTGTTCGCCGTGTGCGTGCAGCGCCGGATCCGCTCGTGGTGGCTGCTCATGCCGCTGGCCGTCGCCGCCTGGGTGCTGATGCACGAATCGGGCGTGCACGCCACGGTGGCGGGGGTGCTGCTCGGGTTCACGGTGCCGGTGGTCCGCAGCCGGGCCGCCGGCGGGCCCGATGCCGGTCCGGGCCTCGCCCAGCACTTCGAACACCGGTTGCGCCCGCTGTCGGCCGGATTCGCGATCCCGGTGTTCGCGTTCTTCGCCGCCGGCGTCGGGCTCGGCGGGTTCGACGGCCTGGCGCGGGCACTGCACCACCCGATCACCCTCGGCATCATCGCCGGGCTGGTCGTGGGGAAGCCGATCGGCATCCTCCTGACCACCCGGGTGCTCGCCGCGCTCACCCGCGCGAACCTGGACGCGTCGCTGCGCTGGGTCGACGTGGTCGGGGTGTCGATGCTGGCCGGCATCGGATTCACCGTGTCCCTGCTCATCGGCGATCTGGCCTTCGGGGCGGGCTCAAAAAGTGACGAACTGGTCAAGGTCGGCGTGTTGACCGGATCGTTGCTCGCGGCGTGCTGCGCCGCGCTGGTGCTGCTGACCAGAAACGCCGCCTACCGGCGCATTCACCGCGAGGAGACGCTCGACGCCGACCACGACGGGGTACCTGACGTGTACCAGCCTCGGCAGGACCACCCCGGCGACCCTGCGTAGACTGGGCAGATGCTTGAACAGATCCGCGGTCCCGCTGATCTGCAGCACCTGTCACAGCCGCAGGTCGACGCGCTGGCCCGGGAAATCCGCGACTTCTTGATCCACAAGGTCGCGGCGACCGGCGGCCATCTGGGACCCAATCTCGGTGTGGTGGAACTGACGTTGGCGCTGCATCGCGTCTTCGACTCCCCGCACGACCCCATCCTGTTCGACACCGGTCACCAGGCCTACGTGCACAAGATGCTGACGGGCCGCTGCCAGGACTTCGCGACGTTGCGCAAGAAGGACGGCCTGTCGGGCTATCCGTCCCGCGCCGAGAGCGAGCACGACTGGGTGGAGTCCAGCCACGCCAGTTCGGCGCTGTCCTACGCCGACGGGTTGGCCAAGGCCTTCGAGTTGAGTGGGCACCGCAACCGCCACGTGGTGGCGGTCGTCGGTGACGGTGCGCTCACCGGCGGGATGTGCTGGGAGGCGATGAACAACATCGCCGCCTCCAAGCGGCCGGTGGTCATCGTCGTCAACGACAACGGTCGCAGCTACGCGCCCACCATCGGCGGGTTCGCCGAACACATGGCAGGCCTGCGACTGCAGCCCGGATACGAGCGTGTGCTCGAAGAGGGCCGCAAGGCGGTCCGCGGATTGCCGGTGATCGGCGAGTTCTGCTACCAGTGCATGCACAGTGTCAAGGCCGGGATCAAGGACGCGCTCTCCCCGCAGGTGATGTTCACCGATCTGGGGCTCAAGTACGTCGGCCCGATCGACGGCCACGACGAGCACGCCGTGGAGAGTGCGCTGCGGCACGCCCGCGCGTTCAACGCCCCGGTGGTGGTGCACGTGGTCACCCGAAAGGGCATGGGGTACGCGCCCGCGGAGAACGACGAAGACGACCAGATGCACGCGTGCGGGATCATCGACCCGTACACCGGGCTGGCCACCACCGTGCCAGGCCCGGGGTGGACGTCGACGTTCGCCGAGTCGCTGATCCAGTTGGCCGCGACCCGGCGCGACGTCGTGGCGATCACCGCCGCGATGCCCGGCCCGACCGGGCTCAGCGCGTTCCGGCAGCGGTTCCCTGACCGATTCTTCGACGTGGGTATCGCCGAGCAGCACGCGATGACGTCCGCCGCCGGGCTGGCGATGGGCGGCATGCACCCGGTGGTCGCGGTGTACTCGACGTTCCTCAACCGCGCCTTCGACCAGGTCATGATGGACGTCGCGCTGCACCAGCTGCCGGTCACCATCGTGCTCGACCGTGCAGGCGTCACCGGTCCCGACGGTGCCAGCCACAACGGCACGTGGGATCTGTCGATCCTCGCGGTGGTGCCGGGGATGCGTGTGGCGGCGCCGCGCGACGGTGCCCGGCTGCGTGAGGAGTTGGCCGAGGCGCTCGACATCGACGACGGCCCGACTGCCATCCGGTTCCCGAAAGGTGATGTCGGAGAAGACGTTCCGGCACTCGAACGCCGTGACGGGGTGGACGTGCTCGCGGTGCCCGCCGACGGCCTGTCCGACGACGTGCTTGTCGTCGCGGTCGGACCGTTCGCGGCGATGGCGCTGGCGGTGGCCGAGCGGCTGCGCAACCAGGGCATCGGGGTGACCGTGGTCGACCCGCGGTGGGTGCTGCCCGTGCCCGCGGTGCTGGCGACGCTGGCGCAGCAGCACAAACTCGTCGTCACCGTGGAGGACAACGGCGTGCACGGCGGGGTGGCCTCGGCCGTCTCGACGGCGCTGCGCCGCGCCGAGATCGACGTGCCCTGCCGGGACGTCGCACTGCCGCAGGAGTTCTTCGCGCATGCCTCGCGCAGCGAGGTGCTCGCGTCCGTCGGGCTCACCGAGCGCAACATCGCCCGCCAGATCACCGGATGGGTGGCCGCACTCGGCGCCGCGGTCGCGGAGAAGGAAGTCAGCAGGCACCTCGAGTGACATAGGGTCGGTTCGTGGACCCCGCACTGCAACGCTGGAAGTCTGCCGGGCAGTACTTCGACTACCTCGGGTTCGACGTGTTCTACCGCAGCGAGGGCCACGGTCCCGCGCTGCTGCTGGTGCACGGCTACCCGTTCAACACCTATGACTGGGCGGCGATCTGGCCGGCCCTGACGGCGCGGTTCCGCGTTGTCGCGCCGGACATGATGGGCATGGGTTTTTCCGCGAAACCCACCGCCTACCGGTATACGGTCGGCGACCACGCCGACATGCACGAGGCGCTGCTGGCCCATCTCGGTGTGCGTTCGGCCCATGTGCTGGCCCACGACCTGGGTGACTCGGTGGCCCAGGAACTGTTGGCGCGCAACGTCTTCGGCGAGCAGTCCTACGGCAGCTGGGACATCGAGTCGATCACCTACCTCAACGGCGGCCTGTTCACCGAGGCCTACACCCCGCGGCTGATGCAGAGACTGATGTCGGGCACCCCGCTGGGCGACGTGCTGAGCCCGCTGCAGGGCAGCGCCCTGTCGCGGCGCGCACTCGAGTCGACGATCAACGAGATGTTCGGCCCGCACACCAAGCCGTCCCGGGAGGCGATGGCGATCTTCCACCAGATCCTGGACTTCAACGACGGTAAGCGGGTGCTGCACCAGGTCGGCAGGTTCCTCGACGACCGCCGCACGCACCGCAACCGGTGGGTGCGCGCCATGCGGGAGACCGACGTGTCGATGCGGCTGATCGACGGGCCCGTCGACCCCAATTCGGGGGCCCACATGGCGCGCCGCTACGCCGAGGTGATCCCGGACGCCGACGTGGTGATGCTCGCCGACGACGTCGGGCACTGGCCGCAGATCGAGGCGCCCGAGGCGGTGCTGGCGCACTTCCTCGACCACGTCGACCGCGTCACGGCGCCTCGCTGAGCGCGGCGGCGAGCACCGGCGCGGTCAGCTCCCGCTGCCACTGCCGCGCCGTCGTCTGCGCCAGGAACGCTTCCACCGCTGCGGTGGTGTCGTCGACCGGCGCCCAGTCCCAGCACAACCTGCGCACGATGTCGGGCGAGATCAGGTTCTCGGCTGGCACCGAAAGGCGTTGCGCCAGTTCGGTGATCGCGGCGCGCACGGCTTCGAGACGGGTGGCGGCCTCGGGCTTGCGCCGCGCCCAGCGCGACGCGGGCGGGGGACCGGTGGACGGCTCCTGGCTCGACGGCGGGTCGGCGGTGCGTGCGCGGGCGAGCGCGTCGAGCCACACGCCTGCGCTGCGCCGCTGCCGGGAGCCGCCGAACACCGGCAGCGCGGTCAGTTTGTCCACCGAGTCCGGATCGGACGTCGCGGCGGCGACGATCGCCGCGTCGGGCAGGATGCGGCCGGGCGCGATGTCGCGGCGGCGGGCGATCTGGTCGCGGGTCAACCACAGTTCGCGCACGGCCGCCAGCGCCCGCGGGTCGCGGACCTTGTGGATGCCCGAGGTGCGCCGCCACCGGTCCCTGCGGGTCGGCGTGGCCTCCGCGGTGCGCAGATACTCGAATTCCTGCCTGGCCCACTCGGTTTTGCCATGCTCGGCCAGCACCCCGTCGATCGCGTCGCGCAGTTCCAGCAACACCTCGACGTCCAGCGCCGCATAGTTGAGCCATTCGTCCGGCAGCGGCCGCTTCGACCAGTCCGCCGCACCGTGGCCCTTGGTCAGCGCCAGCCCCAGCAGCTGCTGCACCATCGAGGCCAAGTTGACCCGTTCGAAATCGGCGAGCCGGCCGGCCAGTTCGGTGTCGTAGAGCGACGGCGGCCGCATGCCGAGCTCGGCCAGGCACGGCAGATCCTGGTCGGCGGCGTGCAACACCCACTGATCGGCAGCCAGCACCTCGGCCACCGGGGCGAGCACCTCGACGGGGTCGCCACCGTGGCTCACCGGGTCGATCAGCACCGTGCCCGCGCCGGCGCGGCGGATCTGCACCAGATAGGCGCGGTTGGAGTAGCGGAAGCCAGACGCCCGTTCGGCGTCGACGGCGAACGGTCCGCTGCCGGTGGCGAGAAAGTCTGCGGCACGGGCGATCTCACTGCGGCTCGCGGAGACGTCGGGCACGCCGTCGCGGGGTGCCAGCAGCGGGACGGCGTCGGGCTCGGGCGCCTGCGCGGCGTCGGCTGCCTCGTCGGACGGTTCGGTTTCGGCCATCACATCACGCGCGGGTGCGCGAAGCCAGGTCGGTCACCCCGGCGGGCGGCAGACCCGCGGCGTGCTCGAGGACTTCGCAGAACGCCTCGACGTGCGGACCCAGTTCCAGGGTGGTCGCCGTCCACGACGCGCGCAGCTCCAGCTGGTGGGCGCGTGGCGGCCCGGAGATGTCGCCGTAGCGGACCGACGTCGTCGCGGTGACGGTGCCGCCCAGCGCGGTGTGCTGCCCGGCCCGCTCGGTGAGCGCATCCACCAGCCAACTCCACGCCACCTCGGGCAGCAGTGGGTCAACGGCCTCGGTGGAGTCCAGGTCGGCCTGGATGTAGGCGACCAGCCGCATGGTGCCGTCCCACGCGTCGGCCCCCTCGGGGTCGTGCAGCAGGATCAGCCGGCCGAAGGCGTCGCCCTCGGAGCGTTCCGGGATGACCGCCGATTCGGGATGCTTGACCTCGGCGCCGAGCGCATAGCTGAACGGTGCGAGGCGCTGCGGCGGTCTGATCGGGCCCAGCTCGATCTCCGGCCGCACGGTGGTGGCATTCATTGCCGCCACCGCGTCTTGGAATTGGGCCGGTTCGGCGGTGGTCACGCCGACTGACGGTAGCCCATTTCCACAGCTCTGTGGTCGTGGCGCGCCGAATTCCGCGGCAGCGAGGCATGGCAGCATGGGCAGCGATGAACACGCGCCGCGAGCTGCCCGAATCCCCCTACCTGGCCGCCGTCGCCGGCCGCAAACCGCACCGCATCCCGGTGTGGATGATGCGGCAGGCCGGGCGGTCGCTGCCCGAATACCGGGCGCTGCGTGCCAAGAACACCATGATGCAGGCCTGCTTCGACGCCGATCTGATCACCGAGATCACGTTGCAGCCGGTCCGGCGCCACGATGTCGACGCCGCGATCCTCTTCTCCGACATCGTGGTGCCGTTGCGGGCCGCAGGCATCGGGCTGGACATCGTGCCCGACGTCGGCCCCGTCATCGACCGGCCGATCCGGGCGGCGGCCGACGTGGCCACCGTCGGCGCGCTGGACGGCGACCAGGTCGCGCCGGTCGCGGCCGCGATCGGCCAGCTGGTGGGTGCGTTGGGCGAGGTGCCGCTGATCGGTTTCGCCGGTGCGCCGTTCACGCTGGCGTCCTATCTGGTCGAGGGCGGGCCGAGCCGCAACCACGAGCACACCAAGGCGATGATGCTCGGCGCCACCGACACCTGGAATGCGCTGATGACCGCGCTGACCGAGGTCACGATCGCGTTCCTGCGCACGCAGATCGAGGCGGGCGTGGACGCCATCCAGGTCTTCGACTCCTGGGCCGGCACCCTGTCGCTGGCCGACTACCGAACCTACGTGCTGCCGCACAGCGCGAGGGTGTTCACCGCCCTGGCCGGCCACGGGGTGCCGATGACGCACTTCGGCGTGGGGACTGCCGAGCTGCTCGGCGCCATGTCCGAGGCGGTCGTCGGGCACGGCGTGCCCGCGGTGGTCGGGGTGGACTGGCGGACCTCGCTCACCGACGCGGCGGGGCGGGTGCAGCGCGGCGCCGCGCTGCAGGGCAACCTCGACCCGGTGGTGCTGCTCGCGGGCCGTCCGGTGGTCGAGCGGGCGGTGCGCGCCGTGGTCGAGGACGGTCGGCGCGCCGTCGACGCCGGGGCGGTGGGTCACGTGTTCAACCTGGGCCACGGCGTGCTGCCCGCCACCGACCCCGACGTGATCACCGAAGCGGTGGCGTTGGTGCATTCCCTGTGACCGCGTCAGGGGGAGTCCGCTACTGCGTGGTCGGCGGCGGCATCTCCGGGCTGGTGGCCGCCTACCGGTTGCGGGTGGCGGCCGGTCCGGACGCCACGATCACGCTGCTGGATCCCGCCGACCGCCTCGGCGGTGTGCTGCGCACCGAACGCGTCGGCGGTCAGCGGCTCGACGTCGGCGCGGAGGCGTTCGTCAGCCGCAGGCCCGAGGTGCCCGCGCTGCTCGGGGAGCTGGGCCTGTCGGGCAAGCAGCTGACCACGACCGGCGTGCGCCCGCTGATCTACAGCGACGGCCGGCTGCACCCGCTGCCGAAAGACACCCTCAACGGCATCCCGTCGCGCCCGCAGGCGCTCGCGGGGCTGGTCGACGACGCCACCGTCCGGTGGATGCTCGACGAGCCGCGTCGCCCGCTGTCCTGGACCGTCGGCGCCGACCCGACCGTCGCCGACCTGGTCGGGGACCGCTTCGGCGCGCAGGTGGTCGAGCGTTCGGTGGATCCGCTGCTGGCCGGGGTGTACGCCGGATCGGCCGCGACCATCGGGCTGCGCGCGGCGGCCCCCACGCTGGCGGTGGCGCTGGACCGCGGTGCGCGCAGCCTGACCGAGGCGGTCGCCACCGCGCTGCCGCCGCCGCAACCGGGATCGGTGTTCGGCGCGATCGACGGTGGCTACGCCGTGCTGATCGACGAACTGGTGCGCCGCTCGGCGCTGCGATGGGCCCAGGTGGCCGTCGCCGGCGTCCGGCAGGCGCAGCGGGGCTGGACCGTCGTCGACGACGAGGGCGTGAACTGGCCGGCCGACGCGGTGGTGCTCGCCGTGCCCGCGCCACGGCTACCGGCGCTGGTCGCCGAGGTGGCGCCGCGCACCGCCGCGGCGGCCCGGCGCGTCCGGGTGGCGTCGGCGGCGGTGGTGGCGCTCGCCCTGCCCGGGGGCACCCCGCTACCCGAGCAGTCGGGCGTCCTGGTGGCCGGCCGCGGCCTGCTGCGCGCCAAGGCGGTCACCCTGTCGTCGCGCAAGTGGGGCAGGCGGGGCAGGGCCGAGCTGGTGCGGCTGTCGTTCGGTCGGCTTGGCGACGACCTGGCGCGCAGCGCCGGCGACGACGACCTGGTGACCTGGTCGGAGGAGGACCTCGCGACCCTGTTCGGGATCACGGTGCACCCCGAGGACAGCCGGGTGGTGCGCTGGCTCGACGCGATGCCGCAGTACGGGCCCGGCCACGCCGATCTGGTCGCCGAATTGCGCGGGGGGCTGCCGTCGGGGCTGACCGTCGCGGGCGCCTATCTCGACGGCATCGGGGTGCCCGCGTGTGTGGCCGCCGCCACCCGGGCGGTCGCCGCCCTCGTCACCAGATAGGACCGTGCCCGATAGGCCCGACAGGCCCGAGGCGCGGCAGGACCCCCGTGGCACGATGGAACCATGGCCAAGCTCGACTTCGACGCGATCAACTCCACCATCCGCTACCTCATGTTCTCGGTGTTCGCCGTCAAGCCGGGGGTGCTGGCCGACGGCGAGGACGAGCGCGCGCGCCTGGTCGACGAGACGGTGACGTTCCTCAAGCAGCAGGAGGACAGCGGCGTGGTCGTGCGCGGCCTCTACGACGTCGCCGGAATGCGCGCCGACGCCGACTTCATGATCTGGACGCACGCCGAGACCGTCGAGGCGCTGCAGGCCACCTATGCGGACTTCCGTCGCACCACCACGCTGGGTCGGGCGTGCACGCCCGTGTGGAGCAATGTGGCGTTGCACCGGCCCGCCGAGTTCAACAAGAGCCACGTCCCCGCCTTCCTGGCCGGTGAGGAGCCGGGCGCCTACATCTGCGTCTATCCGTTCGTCCGGTCCCTCGAGTGGTATCTGCTGCCCGACGACGAACGCCGCCGCATGCTCGCCGAACACGGCATGGCCGCTCGCGGCTACAAGGATGTCCGCGCGAACACGGTCCCGGCGTTCGCCCTCGGTGACTACGAATGGCTGCTCGCGTTCGAGGCGCCCGAGCTGCACCGCATCGTCGACCTCATGCGCGACCTGCGGGCAACCGATGCCCGGCGGCACGTCCGCGAGGAGACGCCGTTCTACACCGGCCCCCGGGTCTCGGTGGAGCGCCTGGTCCACGCGCTGCCGTGACATTTTGCTGACCACGGCACGCCCTGGTCGCCGCAGAGCGCGCGGTTCGTGGACGCGATCATGAATTCGAAAGTGTTTGCCGGATTTTCGCCGTAGTCAATAGAAAATCCAGCAAATATTTGACACTCTCCCGTTGCGCTCCTCGACGGCATCCGGAATTGCTATTATCGCGGCATGCCGAACCCCCGGGGGGAGGCGGCGGGAGCTGCGATCATCGGCGTCGGATACGGCGCGTGGATGCTCGGCGGGTGGGGTGGCCCCGGCGTCATCCGCGTGCTCGACGACGTCGGGCTGGTGTTCTTTGCGCTCCTCGCCACCGGATGTGCCGGTTGGGCGGCGTCGCGGCTGACGGGCCGGGACCGCGTCGCCTGGACGGCGCTCGCCGTCGGCACCGCGTGCTGGGCGGTCGGGCAGGCGATCTGGACCCACCACGACCTGGTGGGTGGGGTGGTGGCCGTGCCGTCGCTGGCCGATGCGGGCTTCATGTCGTTCCAGGTCGGGGCGGGAGTGGCCCTGGTCGTGATGCTGACCGCCGACTCGGCCGGCAAGCAGGTGCGGACATTCATCGACGGGCTCATCGTCGCGGCGGCCATCTTCGGCGCGGCCTGGGTGGTGTTGCTCAAGGCCGTGTACGCGGCGCGGGACAGCGATGTCCTGGCGATGGCGGTGTCGCTGGTCTATCCGGTCGCCGACATCGCGCTGATCACGGTCGGGGGTCTCATCCTGATGCGTGCGACCGTGGCCCGCCGCACGTGGCTGGCGCTGCTGACCGCCGGCTTGGTCGCCCTGGCGTGCTCCGACACCGCCTTCGTGTATCTGACGGCGACGAACAGTTACCACACCGACCACGAGTTGGCCTTCGGCTGGGTCATCGGCATGCTGCTCATCGGGTTGTCCGCGCTGCGGTCGGTGCGCAACGCCGCGGCGGACAGCGGAGCGCGGCCCGCCGCGGTGTCCGACTGGCTGCCCTACGTGCCGGTGAGCCTGTCCGCCGTGTTGTGCGCGCCGGTGCTGCTCGCCGGACTCGGCCCGGTGTTCGTGGCCGTCGCGGTGATCCTGATCGCGGTGACGATCCGGCAGGCCCTCATCCTCGGCGAGAACCGCAGGCTGCGCGCCGGGATCGTGGACCAGGCCGCCCGCCCCGTCATCCTCGACGAGTTGCAGCACGCCATCGACCACTCCGGGCTGCGCGTGGTGTACCAGCCGATGTTCGACCTGCAGACCCGCGCAGTGGTCGGTGCCGAGGCGCTCGTGCGGTGGCCGCATCCCTGCCACGGGATGCTGGGGCCCGACGAGTTCCTGCCGCTGGTCCGCCAGCGCGGGCTGATGGATGCGCTGACCGCCGAGGTGCTCGAACTTGCCCTCGACGAGGCTGCCCGCTGGCACGCCGCGGGCTTCCGGATCCCGGTGTCGGTGAACGTGTTCGCCCCGACCATCAGCGACCCCAAATTGGGCAGAACCGTCCTGAAGTCACTGCGCAAGCGCGGACTGCCGCCGGACGCGCTGACCGTGGAGATCACCGAGGATCGCCTGCTCGCCGATCTGTCCGGTACGCGATCAGCGTTGGACATGTTGCGCAACAACGGAATCCGGGTGGCGCTGGACGATTTCGGCAGTGGGTATTCGGCGCTGTGGTATCTGCGGGACTTCCCGGTCGACCAGGTCAAGCTCGACCGAGACTTCATCGCGCCGATCCTCACGCACCCGGCATCGGCGACGATCGTGCAGGCGGTGATCGGCATGGCCCACGCGCTGGGCCTCACTCCGGTGGCCGAGGGGGTGGAGACCGCCGAGATCGCGGCCCGGCTGCGCGAGTACGGCTGCCGGGTGGCGCAGGGCTTCTACTTCAGCCGGCCGCTACCGGGCCCCCAGATGCTCGAACTGCTCCGCAAACCCTGCTGCGAGGGCGAATTGCGTGCTGCGGTCAGTGATCCGCAGGCACCAACCGCAGCGAGACCGAGTTGATGCAGTAGCGCTGGTCGGTCGGCGTCGGGTAACCCTCACCCTCGAAGACATGCCCCAGATGACTGTGGCAGTTGGCGCACACCACCTCGACGCGGCGCATGCCGAGTGAGTCGTCGGAGCGCAGGATCACCGCGTCGGAGTCGGCCGGATCGAAGAACGACGGCCAGCCGCAATGGGATTCGAACTTCTCGGTGCTGCGGAACAGTTCGGCGCCGCAGGCGCGGCACTGGTAGACGCCCTCGGTCTTGGTGTCGGTGTACTCGCCGGTGAACGGCCGTTCGGTGCCCGCGCGCCGCAGCACCGCGAACTCCTCGGGGCTCAGGCGCTCGCGCCACTGATCGTCGGTCAGCTCCAGCTTGGGACCCGTCATGGCACCAGGCTACTCGGCGGCAGCGGGGTGGCCGGCGGCACCGGATACCGCAGCGCCGCGCTCCGTGGCGCGCTGTGACAGCCACAGCGGGTCGATGCCGTCGTCGAGGCGGCCGTCCCGTCTGGCGTCGAGATAGCGGAACAGCAGCGCGGTGAACACCACGATGACCATCAGCGACCAGCCATAGGTGATCTTCAGGTATTCCAGCGCCCGGCCGGTGCTCGGGATCTGCCACAGCAGCCAACGGTCCATGGTCAGGAACCCGTAGACCGCCAGCCAGGCCACCCACGTCCGGATCACCGAGTTCGGCAGCACCACGGTCATCAGGAACGGGAACAGCATCATCGAGTAGTAACCCTGCCCCAGGGAGAGCACCAGCCACGACGTCAGCAGCAGCACACCCGAGGAGGTCAGCGCCCAGAAGTAGGGGTCGCGCGTGCGGTAGTACCGGTAGAGCAGCCACAGCGTGGCCGCGCCCAGCAGCGCGAACACCACCCGCAGCGCCAGGATCAGCCCCATCGGCAACCCGAAGTACAGGCCGTTGCCCAGGATCGAGCTGTTGAAGTAGTCGCGGGTGGAGAAGATGTAGGGCACCGTGCGGGTGACGAAGCTCATCGGATCCGAGATCAGCGGCCACGCGGCGAGGTTGAACGCCACCGGCACCGCGATCGCGGTCCCCAGCACCCGCCACTGCCGGTTGAGCAGCGGCAGCAGCAGCAGCGGCGCCAGCAGCGGCTTCACCACCAGCGTCAGCCCGATGCTCACCCCGGCCCACCACTCGTGGTTGCGGTTGCCGTCCAGCAGCCACCGGAAGAACAGCACCTCCAGCAGCAGGATGACGCCGTTGACGTTGCCGAAGACCAAGGTGTTGGTGACGCTCTCGGTGCAGAACATCGCCAGCAGCAGGGCAGGCGCGGCGACCGAGGACAGGGTGAAGCCGAACAGCCGCAACAGGAAGTAGGCCGCGAGCAGGATCGCCACGGCGTTGAAGAAGATGAACCAGTTGCGCGACGCCACCTCGGGCAGGTAGCCGAACGGGGCCATGATCAGGGTGCCGCCCGGCGGGTACAGGTAGTGCGGATCGACGTAGTCGAAGTGCTCGTTGTAGATGTCCCAGCCGAATTTGAAGTTGATCACGGCGCGGTACACCGGTGCGAAGTCGTCGGTGATGTACCGGTTGAAGACCAGCACGTAGCTGCGGTGGATCACCGACAGGATCGCCAGCGGCCACAGGACGGACCGCACGATCACGGCGACGCTGGGTGGAGACGTGCGGGGCCGGAACGCTTTCAGCACGAGATCACGCACGTCAGGCACCGTACCGTAGCGGTCGGTGCGGCGGCTGTCAGGCCGGACAGTACGTGTCGGTGGTCGGCAGTTGGCCGGTGTCGAGGTAGCCGAGCACCGGCGGCAGCGCACAGGGGGAGTAGATCGACGCGCCGTGGCCGATGCCCTGCCAGATCACCCGCTTGTTCATCGAGCCTGCATTGATGGCCGTCGCCGCGACCGCCGCGACGCCCTCGTTGCCGACCACCGGGTCGTTCTGCACCCCGAGCAGCAGCGTCGGAATCGTGAGCCCCTGGGGTTCTTTGGGCGCGGTGCCGCTGGGCCAGTTCAGACAGGTGACCATGTCGAGGGCGCCGACGGTGCCGAACTGCGGATAGCGCTTGCCCCATTCGACGACGAGCTCGCGCACCCGGTCCGGGGTGGGCCGGTTCAGCGCGTCGCTGCAGGAGTTGACGAACTGACCGTCACTGTGGCGCAGCGTTTCCGCGGTGTTGATCAGGTTGTTGAGGCGGTTGGTGTCACCGGAGTTCGCGTCGGCGACCGCTCGGGCCAGCTCGGTACCGGCATCGACCCGGTTGCCCTGGGGGAACGCCAGCGCGGTGCTGATCGCGTGGGCGATCGCCGACACCGACAGCCCACCGGGACCGTTGCCCGCGCGGGCGGCTGACAGCAGCGCATCGACGGCACCCTTGGGGTCCGGCAGCGGGCAGTTGGTCGCCGCGCACTGCGATGCCCACGCGTCCAGCGACGCCTGCTCGCCCTTGACCCGCTGCTCGGTCTCGGCTTCGGCCGAGATGCCCAGCGGCAGCGGCGAATCCAGCACCAGCCGAGCCACTTTGTTCGGATGCGACCCGGCGTAGGCCAGGGCCACCTGCGCCCCGTTGCCGACGCCGAGCAGCGCCAGCGCCGGGACGTCCCAGGTGGTGCGCAGGCGCTCGAGATCCTCGGCGGCGTGGGCGTTGTCGTAGGCGGAGTCACCGGGGGCGATGGTGTCGGTGCAGCTGGTGGTCGCGGTCTGGGTGATCGCCCCCAGGTTCGCCACCGGATCGTCGCCGGACTGGAACTGCGCCTGCTCGAACATCTCCTGCCGGTCGAACACGTCGCGGCAGTCCAGTGCGCCCGACATCCCGATGCCGCGGCGGTCGACCGCCACGATCGGGTGCTTGCCCAGCACGTCGGTGCCGGACCTGGCCAGCCACGCCGGCAGCTCCACCGACGACGGCAGGTCCGAGCCCGTCGTCATGACCAGCGGACCGGCGTCGGCCGGGGTCTGCGCCGATCGGGCGCGTACCACCCCGATGCTGACGGTGCCGGTGGCACCGGCGATGGGGTCGAGGTCGGCGTCGTAGCTGGCGCAGTCCAGCGTGACACCGGGCGGCGCCTCGACCGCCGCGGCGCCGAAGACCCGGGCCGTGCAGTCGCGCCAGGACAGATCGTTCTTGGGTGCGTCGATCGACGGGGGGCCTGCCGGTTTGTCGCTGGTCTGCGGCGCGCCCTGCGGGTGGGCGCCGGAGTCGGTGGCGTAGCGCGGGTTGGCGGCCAGCCCGGGGGCGCAGGCGGCCAGCGACGCCGAAACGGCCACTGCCACCGTCAACGCGAGCACTGCGGGCACCGATCGAGGCATGCCGACCACAGTACTGATGGGTGCCGACGGGTCTCAGTGCCCGGCGGCGGAGCGCGCATAGCGCAGGAACACGTACCCGTCGTCGTCGGTCATGGTGTGCCGCAGCCCCAACGGGCTCGGGTCCCGGCGGTCGACGTCGGCCCCGGTCACGATGCGCGGCGCCCCGGCGCCGACGAGCATCGGCGCCACGGTCAGGCACAGCTCGTCGAGCAGGTCGGCGGCGATCAGCCGGCCCAGGATGCCCGGACCACCCTCGGCCAGCACCTTGCGCAGCCCGCGTGCGGCGAGGGTGTCGAGCACCCCGGCCAGGTCGAGCGACTCGGGGTCCCCCCCACCGGAGGCGTCGACGACCTCGGCCAGCGCGCCGAGCCGCTGCCGGGTGCCGGTCGCGGCGGCGGCGCTGGTGAACACCAGTGGGACGACGTCGGTGCGGCGGAACACCGTAGCGTCGGGGTCGACCGAACCCGAGCGGGTGAGCAGCGCGATCGGCGCGGTCTCGGCCTGTCCGCGGGCACGGCGGGCGGCGCGCTCGGCGTCGCTGTACGCGACGCCGGAGTAGTCCTCCGCCTTCGCGGTGGCCGCACCGACGAGGACCACATCGGCGAGCCCGCGCAGGGTGTCGAAGAGTGCCTTGTCACCGGCCGCGCCGAGTCCGCCGGAGGTGCCCGCCTGGGTCGCGCCGCCGTCGGCCGAGGCGATCATGTTGGCCCGCACCCAGCACCGCGGGCCCGACTCCGGATACGAGTACAGGTCGGCCAGTGCGGCCGCGTCGACCGGTTCGACCGTGCCGAGCCGTGTGAACTGCGTCCCGTCCCCGCGCTGCGCCATACGCAGAATTGCAGCACGCCGATAGGGTGCCTGCATGCATGGGTCGAGCAGCGGGTCGCACACCACGTCCGGCGATGTCGCGCACCTGACCGATCGCCGGCCCAGCGTCACGCCGGAACGGCTGGTGGCCCAACTGGTTCCGCCACCGACGTTCGCCGACGTCAGCTTCGACACCTACCGGCCCGACCCGGCCGAGCCGTCCCAGTCCGCCGCCGTGCAGGCGTGCCGCCGGTTCTGCGAGCAGGCCGTCGAGCGGCGGGCCGGCAAGAAGAAGCTCTTCGGCAAGCGTGAGGTGCTGCCCGGCGTCGGTGTCTACCTCGACGGTGGTTTCGGCGTCGGTAAGACGCACCTGCTGGCGTCGTCGTACTACGCCGTCGACGGCCAGAAGGCGTTCGCCACGTTCGGAGAGCTGACCCAGCTGGCCGGGGTGTTCGGCTTCGTCGAGTGCATCGATCTCCTGGCCGACTACACGCTGGTCTGCATCGACGAGTTCGAGCTCGACGACCCCGGCAACACCACGCTGATCTCCCGGCTGCTGTCCGCACTCGTCGAGAAGGGGGTGTCGGTGGCGGCGACGTCCAACACGCTGCCCGAGCAGCTCGGCGAGGGCCGGTTCGCCGCTCAGGACTTCCTGCGGGAGATCAACACGCTGGCGGCGATGTTCACGACGGTGCGCATCGAAGGGCCGGACTACCGGCACCGCGGGTTGCCGCCCGCGCCGGAACCGCTCAGCGACGCCGAGGTCACCGAGCGCGCGGCGGCGGTTCCCGGCGCCACGCTCGACGACTTCGATGCGCTGTGCGCGCATCTGGCCACGATGCATCCGTCGCGCTACCTGACGCTGATCGAGGACGTGTCCGAGGTGTTCCTGACCGGTGTGCACGCCCTCGACGACCAGAACGTCGCGCTGCGGCTGGTGTCACTGACCGACCGGCTCTACGACGCAGGCATCCCGGTGGTGGCCTCCGGCGCGAAACTGGACACCGTGTTCAGCGACGAGATGCTCGCCGGCGGATTCCGCAAGAAGTACCTGCGGGCGACGTCGCGGCTGCTGGCTCTGACCGCGGCCGGTCAGAGCGGGCGAACCATCACGTAGTCGGCCTCGAGCACGGCGCCGACCCGGGATGTCTTGGTGCCGGTGACCGCGAATCCGTGCTTGCCGTAGAAGCGTTGGGCCCGCGCGTTGCGCTGGTTCACCCCGAGCCACACCGATGCCGCCGACAGCGTCCTGGCATGGTCCAGCGCCGCGGTCATCAGAGCCGCAGCGGCGCCGGTCCCATGGGCCTCGGGCAGCACGTACATCTTCCACAGCTCCACCGTCGGCCGGGTGCGGACCGCGGCCTCGACGTCGGGGTCGGCCGGGACGCCCCGGATGGTGACGGCATAGCCGATGATGCGGTCGTCGCGCGTTGCGGTGAACACGGCGCGGTCGGGGTCGCTCAGGTAGTGGGCGAAGCGGGCGGGGCTCAGGTGCTCGTCGATGAACGCCGCGACGTCGGCGGCCGCGGACGTCGGTGGGCAGGCCAGCGGGAAGGTGCGCGCGGCGACGTCGGCGAGCTCGTCGCGGCGGTCGGCGTCGGCGAGCGCGATCCGCAGGCTCAGGTCACGTTCCACTGGGCGAGACGAACGCCGGTGATCCGGTCGAGCAGAACGACATTGGAGACCAGATCGCGGTAGCAGTCCCACCAGACACCGCCGGTGAAGGTCTTCCCGACCTGCGCGCTCTCCATGCCGTACTGCAGCGCGTCGGGGGCGTCGCTGTTGCGGGGTTCGTAGGCGTCACCGGTCGGGGTGACACCGCGGAACGCGTACGTGATCGCCATCGCGTACGGGGTGGGCATCTTCACCGGGGTGATCGTGACGTCGGCGCGGAACACCTGGTAGCGCGGGGCCCGCGGCGGGTAGCCGAAGCCCGGTGGCACCGGCGAGGGCACGATGTCGTGGACCGACACGTCGGCGACGAGGCCGTCGAAGTCGACCCGCAGGGTCTCCCCGAGCCGGCCGATCGGGATCAGCGCCGCGCCCGCGGGCGGCGCGACGACCGTGCCCAGCGCGGCGATCGTGGCGAGTGCGATGACGAGCCAGCGCCGCATGTCTGGGGATCCCTCCTGGCCGCGCGGTGTGGAGCAGGTGTTGGCATGATCGCACACCGGCCGCCGCCGGCGGCCCGGTTAGTGCTTGGCGGGCATCCAGGGTCCGACTCCGCCGACCTTGTCGATGCGGATCCGGGTCACGTACCCCGCCGGGGCGTCCGGCGGCAGGATCTGGGACCCCGGCGCGGCCAGCGTCTTGGCGAGTTCGGCGAGCACCTCGGGCGCGCCGCCGTCGACGATGCGGGCGGTCCCGATGATCGACAGGTAGGGCCGCATCAGTCCGGTCGGGCCCTCGGGGGAGACGATCGTGAGAGCCACCCGCGGATCGCGGCGCACGTTACGGACCTTCTTGTGTTCTGCCAGATGTCCCATGACCAGTTCGTCCCCGTCGGCGGTGGACTGCAGCCCGACCCAGACCAGGCTGATCTGCGGACTGCCGTCGGGATTCAGGGTGACGAGCGTGGCGTCGGCGCCGTGGCCGATGAGGTCGCGCGCGGCCGGATGGAGTTTCACGAGTTCTTCGACCTTCCGCGTGGAGCTTTCATTCCCGGGTCATTCTCCCGCGTGCTCGGTGTACGGCGCCAGCGCCGCGCGCAGGTCGCGTTCGAAGCGGTCGGTGTCGACACCCAGCCTGTGCAGGACGCCGTCATCGCCTTCGTCGTCGTACAGCGCCAACAGCAGGTGTTCGGTGCCGACGTAGTTGTGCCCCATGCGCAGCGCGTGGCGGAAAGTGAGCTCGAGCGCTTTGCGGGCGTGCGCGTCGAACGGGATCAGGGCGGGCACGGTCTGGGCGGCGGCAGGCAGACTGACCGCCGCGGCGACACTCGTGGCGTCGATGCCCTGGTCGGCCAGCAGGCGGGCCGCCAGCCCGGTGGGGTCGGCGACCAGTCCGAGGATCAGGTGCGCTGGCTGGATTTCGGCGTTGCCTGCGGCGTGGGCACGGTTCTGTGCTTCGACGATCACCGCGCGGGCCCGCGGGGTGAAGCGGCTGAACCCGGCGGCGGGGTCCATCGCCGTGGCGTCGGTGGGTGTCTTGGGGACGAACCGTTTCTGGGCCGCCTGCTTTGTGACGCCCATGCATCGGCCGATCTCGGTCCAGGACGCGCCGGACCGGCGCGCTTGATCGACGAAATGCCCGATGAGGTGGTCGGCGACCTCACCGAGAGCTTCGGCCGCCAGCACGGCATCGGTGAGTTGGTCCAGCGGTTGGTCGTGCACCCGGGTGATCACGTCGATGAGGTCGTCGAGACGGACGGGATGGCCGATCTCGGGCGCGTTGCTCATGCGTCAACTCTAGGTTGACGGTGAGGCGGCGTCAACCGCGGGTTGACCCTGCGGACCGCGGATACCCGCGGCGCACCGTCCGATCGAGGATGCCCAGCGTGCCGCGCAGGGCGAGCTCGGACACGACGGGGAAGATGTCGGCCTCCCGCCACTTCTCGTCGATGTCGGACCAGTCGTAGAACGAGGTGACCAGGGTGCCGCCGTCCCCGGGTTCGAGGCGGTAGCCGTACTCGTGGCCGATGGGCGGCTTGATCTGCCCCAGGATCGTCCATGCGATCAGGGCGTCGGGTTCGAACTGGGTGATCTGCACGGTGACGTCGTAACGACCCATCGGAAAGTCGTTGAGCGCCTCACGGTCCATGTGCACGACGAAGGATTCACCGACCCCGCCCACCGGCTCACCGTCGGCGTCTTGCAGCATGCCCGTCGCATCGATCGCGACATGCCCCTGCGGGTCGCGCAGGACCGCGAAGACCTCGTCGGCAGCGGCGGGGATGAGGCGGGTCACTTCGATGCGGTCGGTCACCACCCGATGGTGTCACGACGTGGTCTGGATCACTCAGGTGTTTCGTTCTACGGGAACACCGGGAACCCCTGAGCAGATGCGCCCAGACGAGAAAATCGTGACCAAGCACCCACGGATGTTGCGGCGGGCACTGGACTTCATCCATGACAACGCCCACTACGAGATCACCATCCGTGACATCGCCGCCTCTGCCGACGTGACGCCGCGGGCCATCCAATACGCGTTCCGCGAGCATGTCGGCACCACTCCGCTGGAGTACCTGCGCCGAGTGCGTCTCGAGCGTGCCCACCGCGAGCTCAAATCCGCCGATCCGGCGCGTGACACCGTGACGTCCATCGCCGGCCGGTGCGGCTTCAGCCATCCGGGGCGGTTCAGCAGCGCCTACAAAGAGGTCTTCGGAACCGAACCGAGCCGGACGCTGCGCAGTTCGTCGGCCTAGCGCCGTTCGCCGGACTAGGGCAGCGGGGTGAAGCCGTCGCGGTTGTAGATGCCGGCCTGCCAGCCGCGGGTGCCGAAGCAGACCAATGGCCGGCCGTCGGGTGCCTGGGCAGCCGACTGCGGATCCGGGCAGGGCGCCCCGATGTCCTGCACACCGCGTAATTCATAGGTGGCCTGCCAGAAACCGGTGTAGACGGGCGGCCACTGGTTGGGGATCCACCGGCACTGCAGGGCCTCTCCGCCCGGCCCCCGCCCGAACGTGAACCGATCCATGTTGGTGCACGGCCCCGTCAGGTGAGCGTCGTAGACAATGCCTGGCACGTCTGTGGCGTAGTGCCCCGGTTCGTCGAAGTACTGCGGGCCCGGGTCCGCCGCTGCGGCCGGTACCGCGCTCATCGCCGCTGCGCCGATCGCGATCGCTGCCAGCACCTCGCGGATCATGTCCCCACCTCTGAGCCTCTGCGTCGCCGAACCGGTTCCGGTGTACCCGCGAACCTTATCGGGTCATCCGTACGTGCAGCGCGCTTTTGCTGATGGGCCCACCAATGATCTCGGCCCGCCACCTGAGGGGGGTTGGTGGCGGGCCGAGCGTCTCGGGGTTGTCTCTCGTAGAGGACTTCCGTACTCACGAAGTTACGCACGCAACCTGAGAGCGAGCTAATAGCTGGTTAGGTCTGCGCTGGAAAAGCGGTAACGAATTGGGGTGCTTGCGATTCAGGCGGGCAGCCGGCTCAGTTCGGCCTTGGCGCGGCGCTCGACGAACAACGGGACGAAGTCGCGAATGGGCCGGCCGGCGAAGCGGGCGTACTGCTCGTGGACCACCGCGGTGACGCGGTCGGGGGCAACGGCGGCATGGGTATCGGCCAGCCGCTGGGCCAGTTGGTCGATGACCTGCTGCTCACTCAACTCGATCATGCGGTCAGCTTCTCCATGGCTGCGGTCCGGGTCAAACGGCCGGCCTGCGCGGCGACCGCCATCCTGGCCCGATGGGGTGAAGGTGTGGTGAACATCAAACTGCTACTTCATTTTCAGCACCCACGCCGGCGCCCAGTGCGTCACTTTCTGAGTGTCGCCGCCGAACGAGACGGGGTAGGTGATCAGACCCCACCAGCCGCCCTGCTCGCCGAGCCCCCAGCAGGTGAGCGTGCCCTCGACGACGCTGTCCATCTGCAGTCCGTGGGGGTGGTACCGGCCGGCGTTGTGCGGTTCGCGCGGGAACATGGCCACCAGGTCCACCAGGACGTCGACGGGCGGGTGGACGCGCCGGAACACCGTCGGCAGCGGCTGACCACCGTGCCCGATATTTTGCAGCGCCACCGCTCGATCATATGTTCGAACGGTGGCGCTGCAGAAGAGCGTCAGCCTTGGTTGTTGGCCTTGGTGATGCCCGGGGTGAAGTTCGGACCGCACGGCATCTTGATCTCGTGCTGCGTGCACAGCGAAACGCCGCTGGCGACGCCGTCGTACTTGCCGGGCTTGGGGTACGTGCCCTGCTGGTCGACTCCGGTACTGGCGGCCTGGGATACGGCCGCGCCGCCGAGGGAGGCTGCCAGGATGGCTGCTCCGGTGAGAAGTCCGGCGGCTGCGGTGGCGATCTTGTTCGACATGTCTGTCTCCTCGATGACACTGCACGGCCATGGCCGCGCTCTGGTCGGGACCGGTGCGTGATCGCCCGGCGGGTCGGTCGTCATCGATGATTGCGGGACACATTCCCGAGAAACCACCCCAAACCGCTGCCGATCACCTGACGATCACGCGGCCCCGATCGGGCCTTGTCAGCGTCTTCCCAGCGTCGTCTGGCAGTGCGGGGCGACCGTCACGGCACCTCAGATCGAGCAAAACCTGTCCCGCCGACTCTGCGCGACTCCACCCTGCGCGGGTTATGCATCGCGTCGCCACCCGGACCGATCGGTCGAGGTGTTTGTGCAGCAAACTGTGCAGCTGGCTACTGCTGCGTCAGGAGAGATCCGGATTATCTGGCAAACGGAGACGAGAGCGGTGACAATCACATGTGTCGCCGCACGGCGATGAGTCGGGATGGGTGAGCAGGGGGAGTGAGTATGAACGCAGTGGTGAAGGGGCTGGCAGCGGCGATCGTCGTCGGCGGCGCAGCGAACGGATGGGTCGCAACGGCCGTGGCGGAGACGCTCGACGGCCCGTATGCGATCACCGTGACCAACGGTCGGGGTGCGGTCGCCGACGGGTCCAAGCAGGGCGTGTTCACCGCGCCGTGTGGTCCGGATTGCGTGACATTCAACGCAGGCAGTTGGACCTCGGACATGCGGCTGCAGGGGCCGATCTGGACGGGCGTGACCTCTGAGGGGCTCACGATCTCGTTCGACAAGAACTCCATGGCGGGAACCATGTTCAAGCCGCAGACCAATCAGACCGTCGACATCCAGGTGGTCAAGGTCGGGTGACGGTCGGGGCCGTCGGGCCCGTGATCGAAACGTGGTGCGCGATACTGGGATTGAACCAGTGACCTCTTCCGTGTCAGGGAAGCGCTCTCCCGCTGAGCTAATCGCGCCGGGAACACCTTGGAGGTGGAGACGGGAATCGAACCCGTGTGCACGGCTTTGCAGGCCGTTGCCTCACCACTCGGCCACTCCACCACTGGGGTTGATGCCACTGCACCTTCGAGCGGATGACGGGATTCGAACCCGCGACCCTCACCTTGGCAAGGTGATGCGCTACCAACTGCGCTACATCCGCGTGCTACCGGCGAGATCGTCGCCCGTTG
>Ga0247757_10000148_pt1 | contig 57994 bp, 62 predicted proteins | sample UWRJL126311R4_FD_180929 | JGI IMG/M metagenome (GOLD analysis project Ga0247757, IMG submission 180929) | Plant litter microbial communities from Arlington Agricultural Research Station in Wisconsin, United States - UWRJ-L126-311R-4 | ecosystem: Environmental > Terrestrial > Plant litter >... | reverse complement strand
AAAAAAAAAAGCCTGCTGACCATGCAGCAGTATGATCTATCACAACGAGCCGCCCGCCAGCACTACTAAGTCGGTGGGTGCGGGTGCGGAGGGCCTACGCCATCCCACCCCATGTTCATGTTCTCTAGCATCTGGTTCCAAGCTCCGTCGGACATGGGCGTCATACCCGTACCCCCATTGAGATTCCCAAGCTCCCAGTCGCTGTTCATAGCCATTCCGAAATCGGCGCCCATTGTATCACCACCCATCGCAGCTGTGTTATCATAGCTGAAGTTTGCGGGGTTTAGTATGTCGTTGTTTGTAGAGTAGAATATGTGATTGACGGTGGAAGTGGGAGGAATGGAGGGTCGATTCGTTATTCGTGGCGAAGGACGGTAAGGAATTTGATCGGTAGGTTGGCCTGGAGAATAGGAAGAATGCGATGCTGAACCCCCGCCACCAGATTGCGACAAAGATTGCGAGCGTGTGTTCGAAGATGTGGTTGCGGGGCTGGCTTGGTCGACAATGCTATCAGAGGTGAGGTCCATTTCGTTGTCACCCAGATTGAAGCTGTTTGAGGTTGCGATCCCTCCTGACGCTACCCGTGTAGGTGCGTATTGCGGGTTTTGAGTATCGACATTTATCTGTCTAACATTGGGCAAATTGAAAGACGCACCAGTCTCCCCGTACTGTGTATTCGATTGTGGGAGCGATCTGGCTGTTTCTCCGTTTCCATACTGGTTGACTGCGGAGGCAGGATTCTGAGTATCCCGGATCTCGAAGATAGGACTGCATCCAACAGGGTCAGAATTAACAGGTACAGAAACAGTCTAAAAGTTGATCCGAATCAGCATAAGATCAGGGATTACTTACTCGATGTGATACTCATGGAGAACTCCCATGCTGCTTGCGCGAGTTGGCTGGGGCTTACTTACTGGGCCGTTCATCTGGGGTGTTTGGTATGGCTTCTGCTGAAATCCGAGGACGCCTGCACTTTCAAGATCCAGATCGAGTTGAACTAAGAAGGATTCTGTGAGCGGATTCTTACGCCGGAGCGCTTGCATCGCCTGCAGGAGAAACATGAGGGAAGAGTTCATCTGCTGGTCTTTGGGTCGAGTTTTGAGGTATTGGACGAACACCCGTGCAGCAACATACACGCAAAACGAGATAAAAGGGTTCATCTGCTCATGGTTAATACCGAAACCCTATCTGAGCTGATTTGGGCACGTACAGATGCTAAATCCATGTGACTGATCATTCTCATAATTGAGGCAATCTCTGCGGCAGCAGTGACGCATCGGATCTTGCTCTCATTGCTAACATGCGTAGGTAAACGATATTTATCTGCCTTAAATATCGCCGCTTGGTGCAGGCATATAGTTGACGTGTGGATGGACATGTGCATGAACACAGTGTTAGCATCAGCTGTTCCACCTGGCAACCGTAGGTGGTCTGGCAGATTAAGGGAAGTCTGCAAGAGGATTGCTTCAATGTGCCGGTGCCTTGTCCAAAAGCCGCCATTAAGGTCTTCATCATGGTCCTCAGGGGTAGGCCGATGTAGATGAAGCAGGTTTCGACCAAAGAGTGCTGCTGTCAGTACTATACCACCAAACGATTGGAGGTTGCTTATCCCGTGGGTGGCTAGCGCTTGCTCCAGTGAGCCTGTCGGCATCGCTTTACTCTTCTCAAATGCTTCGTCGCTGGCTGGTAGGTTTGTAAGGATCTAAGCCACGGTTAGTTTGGGCGTAACAGGTTAAAAATTCAACTCACATCTCGCTCATCAAATGTCATAGGCCAGCCAGTCCCTATGCTAGCGTAGCGATCAATATTGAAGGCCATCCAAAACGTCCGCCTTCGTTCCTCTCGCTCAGTCCAGTCTTTAGGAGGCGGCAAGCATTGCTTCACATCCAAGCCTACTCCGTCCAGGCGGTGCAGTTGCATCATTTGAGCCAACCTGACAGATCGTCCTGCGGAAAGCCAAGCCCGCGGAAAGTACATTTGCTTGAACTCGTAGGTGGCCATGAGACACCAGGCTTGGCAGTGTGCTAATGTTATAGTTGCTTCGCCGTGACCTTTCATTTCATCTGCCTGCGCATATTTCCTTGCCCGCTGGTAGAAGTGTTCCTGCAAAGCCTCGTACTTGTCGACAACGGATGCGGCGAGTGTCCACATGCTGTACCGTAGGCAGACGGGCGGCCGCATGTGTGGAGCGAGGTTCATGGCGGCCATGAAACGAGGTTTGTGTATTATGGGGACCGATGGGTGTATCTTGGTAAAGTATATCTGGTAGCTGGAGCGTGTTAGATACGGTTCTTCTTCATCAGCACTCCACTCACAGTTCGTCCTGCACATCTTGGGGCGGAAGTGGCTCGTCCAGACCCAAACCAATCATCTCCCACTGGAACTCGCCGTCTGGCGAAGCACCATTTGTGCTGCTATTTGCAAAGGCATCAGGGCCGGGTGATATGCGTGCTGTACCTCCATCGCCAAGGGCCAGAAAGTCTGTCGAATTGGGTAACGGCTGCTGGAGTGTGCTCGCGACATAGGCAGAGGTTGAGTCCTGGCGAGCTGGCTCCTTATTCTGCTCGCCGGACTCTTGGGTTTTCAGGAGCGTCTCAACCTGCTCTGCAAAGCACTCAGTTAGCGGTGATGTCGGCGATATTCGGCATTGCAGCACGTACGCAACCGGGCCTCCAGCAGCTTCACGTATCCCCGTTTCGGTCCACTCTTTTTGCGCTTCTCGTCATATGCGCAATCATGGGAGAGACGCTTGCAGGTACCACAGGTCGGCCTCGTGCCGTCACATCGCAGCTTTCGCTTGCGACAAAGCACACAGGCAATGCGTTTGGGCTTGTTCGCGGCATCGTCCCTCTGTGCGTCATGCCCATTTGTCGCCGTTGGCTCGCTCGCATCTGGCACCTGTTGGGACAGGTCGTTGAAGAAGCCTTCATCTGGCGATTCGGAACTTGCTGAAGCCATAGTCGAACGTCTCGCCCTCTACTTGATGTGGCTGCGGCCCCAGCTGGCTCAAAGAAGCCCCGCGTAAGCACCCGAAGCTCAAGAAGATTGCGAGAGAACGCTTCAAGGTTGGACCGGCTCCTTCGTCTGCACGGGATTTACGTCCTCGGGAAAAAAAAAAGGTAGCAGTCAAAAGATAAGGTTAGATGAAAGCGTGAGGAGAGGTGAGCCGCCCGAAGCGCGACCAAGGCCCAGGCATCACTTTGAAGTACGGAATGGTGAGTGGGTTAGGGGATGCAGCATAGCCAACAAAGCCGTGGCCTACGGCCAAAGATAGTTAACATCGTAAAATCCGCTGACGTCTTGGATATACGGCTTTGGAAGCTGAGGGCGACCCTTGTCTCGCCCATCGCCCTGCATGCCTACTGACAGACATGCGCCTTGGCCGCGTCGCTGGCGATGGCACTGGCAAACTCGACTCGGACGGGACGAATAATCTCGGACTCCCCGACCGTCGGGTCGCGAAACATAGCACAACGTCTCGCCTAGCATGCTGCATTGGTGTAATGGCAGGCATAGCGGTGCTCTCGGGATGTCTTCTTCATCTACATCTCCCAGAGCTGAAGCTTCTCAGTCCAGGCGCTTGTGTTGATTGTGGGGTGGAATGTATTGTCAGGCCCGCAGCCCTAGCGTGCGCCCTCCTGAGTCCCGGCATGGGCTCCTCGACACCCTAGATCGTGGTCTGTCTGACTAAGGACCAAAATTGCGATTGCACGCTGCAGATCCTCGAGGGTGTCTTCCTGCGGCTGGTCCAGTAGACGAACAGGCGAATCGGACATTCTATCTTACCTGCACCACCATGGCGCCATCTTGCACCAGGAGGAAATATCTACTAGATCAAAAAGTAAACTATTATGAATGTACGCTTCGTGTGGAGGCTTTAAAGGCTTAATAATACGGTAGGCTGCGCGCGGGCTTATGCCGTGTAAGATGGTTGAGAACGATGTATGCGTCTTAGGTAAGAAACCCTTGTCATTCCACTACCTGAACTTGCTACTCTGCATTTTGGTCTGTCTCTCAGATCAGTGTAGCACTCCTTTAAAAGCACTTTGGTAGTGCTAAACTGTCATAGCATTAGAATCGTTGCTGGTTGGCCTCGTTCTGGCTTCCACGTTCCTATGACAGGTGAAAAGCATCTGAAATCCTGTCACACGGTAGGATATATACGACGGTGATTTTCAATGGTGAGAAAATGGACATGGCCTGGTCTCACGTTGTATTGGACATCATCAAAACACCACTATGCATTTGGCCATACTCTAGACGGCCAAAACTTGCGGCTATGCAGTGTATATGGTACAGATGTGCGACAGACGATATGATACATAAGGCAAACTTCGGCTTATCTGGGTCTGCGCTTGCCTTGGTTACGTGGTCGGTCCTGAACAAGGAACGTGTGCTTGTTTCGCTTGTGCCTCGTCTTGTAACCACCTTTCGCCTGTACTTGGATCAGCATGACAGTAACAAGTTAGGTGTTTGGAGATGCTTACCGGCGTCCCCCAAGGACTAACAGGATGCACATTACCCTTGGACTTTCCTCGGCCACCACCGTGAGGATGATCGGCTGTAAGAGATCAGTGAGTGTCTTAAGATGAAGGCGAAGTTCGTATGTACCTGCGTTCATGGCTACACCACGAACCTCTGGCCGCTTGCCAAGCCATCGCGCACGACCAGCCTTTCCCAGCGATGTAAAATGCGATTGAGGGTTGCTGGCAACTCCAATGGTACAACAGGCATCTGGGCTGATCTTTCGAAGTTCGCCACTTTGCAAGCGTACTGTAACGCTTTTGATGTCAATGGTCTTGCCTTTTTTGGTCATCCTCTCCACCTCTTCCTTTGTCACGACGATAGCATATGTGCCTGCGCTCCGACAAAACACACCCCCGCCTTTGGTCTTGGAGCCCACATTGAAGACCTGGGTACCAAGAGGTACCATGTGAATAGGCAGACAATTGCCTCGCGTCGCCGTCTTGGCCGCCAGCATACCAGGATCGATAATGCCACCCATGCTCTCCAGCAAGTCTTGCGGGATACCAGACCTGTAGCTCTGCACCTCATCACCCGCCCGCAAACCGTCGGCAGCAACAATGTATGTCTTTTCGCCAGTCTCGACGCGGGTGATGAGGGCCAAATGGGCGCTGCGGTTGGGGTCGTACTCGATGCGGTCCACGACATGCTTGCCTGGGAGGTAGCGCTTGTAGTCGACTATCCTGATACGCCGCTTGTGACCGCCACCTCTGTGTCGCACAGTGACCTGGCCGGTGTTGTTTCTGCCGCCCAGATGCTGTCCCTTGCGTGCAATGGTAAGCTTGAGATGCGGTCTCCCCTTCCAGAGGTGGTCGTTGACAGGCCGCTTCAGATGGCGCAGACCAGGAGTGCGTGGCTTGTATGTGCGCAAGGGGACGAACTGATCTCGTCGGGGTCCTTCATTCTGCAGCAGGCTGCCATCGACATTGACAGCGGGCTCCAGGGCGGGAGAGGGTGCATGTTCAACGGCGGTGGCATAAGTGCGTGCAGGAGCAAGCAGGACCCTCGAAACTCGTGCCGCGTGGAAGCAGCATATCCGGGGCTGCAGCATGGCGTGCTGTCGAGTGGCCTCGACGGCGATGGGATGAAACGGCGCAGGCAATGGAGCGCAATGGGGCTCGTCGGCGATGGGCAATGCTACGATGCAACGGGTGGCAGACGGGCTCCAGAAAATCCTAGGAGCGGGTCAGGCCTGGCAGTATCACGGTGATTGGCTGAGAGCGGCCGCCCTTGCCTGTCGCGACGATTTGGCCCAGCAACCAACACACCAAGCACAAGACCTGCTCTGCCTTTGGAGCCCTTTGAAGCTGCACTGCACGTCTCCATCGTCCTGATCGCATCTTGACATCGCGGCACTCGATCGTCTCTCTGCCGCTGCGCGTCGGCCAGCCAACCTGCTTCTCCCCGTTCTTCCCGCACGCGTCTTGGGTCCTGCGTTGGTCCCGCAGCATCCCAGCCACTTTGCACGGGACGAGCGCGTCGGTCGCGCTTACCGCTGACTAACGAGCCCTGCACTCTCCACAACAAACACGACTTCCTCAAGTCCACCACCACCTCCACCACATCGGTACCACGCCCTCCCGTCTCCCCTCTTCTCGCCTGCCATCCACTGCACCATCATTGGAGCTGGGCTTCTCCGCTGTTGCTCCTGCTATCCAGAGGTACTGCTCTCCACCGCCCTCGCCCCAATTCCCCACGTCACATCACCATCGCTTTCGCGCCCATTGAGCGTGTCTGGGGCCCCGATCCGCACAAGCACAGCATCAGACTGTGTCCACCTCTCTGGCATCTGTCTGTGCTTGCGTGTTGGGCATTCCTGTACTGTCAGCCTCCGCTGGGCTCATGCCGCCGTCGCATTCTGCCCAAACCTGCTGCTAACCTGCGAACAGTGCATCATAACAAAACCTGTATACACTCGACACCCTAGTACATAATCCGAACTCCTTGATCCCGGCTTTAGCTTTGCTCAGTATACCTAATATTGCTTGCCATGCCTCAAGCGGTACGTTCTACTTGATCGCGTCCGCGCCACCAGTTCATCTCGCCATCGCGCGAAGACATCACGGCGGGGGCACCCACCCTGGATGAAATCCTTGCTCACATAATCAGGCGCGGTCTCTCCGGCATCGTGCCGTCACGAATGAGAACGACGAGAATGCGGGTTCGCAGCGTATGACGCGTGCCAAGGTTGCTGCCTTAGACTCTGCTGTCGACGCGTCAAAGAAGACCCAGAATGTAAAAAAGTCCGCTGCTGCCCTGGCCCCTACAACTAGGGCTGGAAAGCGTTCAGCCCTCGGAGATGTGAGCAACGTTAGCAAGACGGAAGGCATTGGTGCGCCGTCCAAGGATGCGAAGGACAGCAAGAAGCCGGCCGTGAGCAAGAGCACAGTAGCCAAGGCAGCACATCCTACCAAGGTCACAAAGCCTTCTCAGACCAAAACAACACGCTCCGTTCTTGCACCCAAGGACAAGAACCCTAATTCATCTGGATCTAAGCGCCCTGCGTCAGGCTCAGGCATTGCTCCCACCCATGCTACGAAGAAGCGTCAACTCAACGCACCTGATCCTGTGAAAGAAGACCCTCAAGAAGCAGAGAACGTTGTTCCCTTAGACAATGTCAAGGATGAAGTTGATACCAAGTCTGACGCCGAACACATTAAGGGTGAAAAGGCAGATGTTGCTCCGTTGGATGAAGAGTTTCCGGTTGACGACGAGAACGTCCCCGATCTTGACAAGGAGGATGCCGACGATCCACTCATGGTTTCCGAATATGTTGTTGAGATTTTTGACTATTTAAAAGAACTTGAGATTGCTACCATGGCCAACCCCGACTATATGGCTAACCAGGGCGAGCTTGAGTGGAAGATGCGTGGCATCCTTGTTGATTGGCTTTTGGAGGTGCATACCCGCTTCCGTCTCTTGCCAGAGACGCTCTTCCTCGCTGTCAACATCATTGACCGATTCCTCTCTACCAAAATTGTACAGCTCGACCGTCTTCAGCTCGTTGGCGTCACTGCTATGTTCATTGCGTCAAAATACGAAGAGGTCCTATCGCCCCATGTCCAGAACTTCCGCCATGTAGCCGATGATGGTTTCACCGAAGAGGAGATTCTTAGCGCAGAGCGGTTCGTCCTGGCTGCCCTTAACTACGACCTGAGCTATCCAAACCCGATGAACTTCCTTCGTCGGATTTCTAAGGCCGATTCCTATGACATCCAGACGCGTACTCTTGGAAAGTACTTACTCGAGATTGGTTGCTTGGATCACCGCTTCATCGCCCACCCTCCTAGCCAAGTCGCTGCTGCTGCCATGTACTTGGCTCGCCTTGTCTTGGAGCGAGGTCCTTGGGTAAGTCTACTTTGGATGGTCTTCTGTTCATGTACTGACGTATTAGGATGCGACACTGGCCCATTATGCCGGCTATACCGAAGAGGAGATTCAACCCGTTCTTGAGCTAATGATCGATTACCTCGCTGGCCCCGTTGTCCACGAAGCATTCTTCAAGAAGTACGCAAGCAAGAAGTTCATGAAGGGTCAGTCATCTATTTCATTGGCCTGCAGCTCGTACTAACGTTTACAGCCTCCATCGTGCTTCGCCAATGGTGCAAAAAGTACGTTGCTAGCTACGGCAATGCCCTGCAGGAGAGCAGCAAATCGCGTAGTCAGCGCTGAAATCCTAGTCATACTGGGTGTTCATGAAAGTATCTCTTTTCGCCTCCGCGCGTTCTGACTCTACGATGTCTGGCCTTTACCACAGCGAATGGCCCAACTTCACAGTTGCAGTTCATCGTGCAAGCGTGCTCCATTTGTATCCGATACCTCTTCCATGTTTGCATTTTGGCCCCGAAGTCATCTGCGGGATCGGCGTTAACAAAAGGGTTGCAATTGGTTAGCTTCGAAGGCCTTGAATGTGGTTTTGTTTCTTATTCAAATCTTTATTCTGCAATGGAGTCATGGCATCGTCGGGGCGTGTTTCTTCCTTACATGACGGCGCATGAGGATTTCCTTATTCCTTTAGTCTGGAAGTCCTTAAGTTCATCTCAGGAAGAGGCTGGCTCTTGGTACATTAATAGCGATGAAGCTATTCAACTTATGGACGGGACTATGGGCTGCATAGGTGGTTGGGAGGCGGGTTTGTCGGTCAATGTGGAGCACAGTGGGAGTGTGTGTAGGGGCAATGCAAGCCGTCTACGAGCCAGCCATGTTGCAGTCTTATTTGCTTCTTGTTCTATATCACTTGTTCGAAGCATACATGATAGCTTTCGACGGCCTTTGGAAACGAAACAAGCCACTCGCGATGCACATGTGTATAAAACGCGTCGGCTGTACGGTTCTGTGCAGTAGTGACGTTTGTGCAGTTGGTCATAGCGGCTCGTGTCGTGGTCGCGGTAACGCGCTGTAAAGCATCGCGCGTCACACGCTTCGTGGACGTGAACCTGTCGCGGACGCGGAATTGTGGGTCATCCTTGGCCCAACATCGACAGCTTGTGGAAAACACAACGCATGTCAGCCACATTGAAGATGGTTGGTGACATGTAATGACATACTGTCTATAATAAATCAAAAGAGCCTTGCAGATGCTAATGCAATGCTGCTTTCTCGAGTTTCCCTTCCTACGTAAAACGTGCTTCGTAGTGAATTGAACTCTGAAGATGACGTGAGCCATACCACTTAGGATTGCTTTTACAAATGTTTGCTCCTTGGCGTAACGAAGATGGGCACACGTAGTGGCGCTTGTTTACATACTTCCAGTTTCGAACCTCGGCTTTCCGAAGCTCGAAGATGCGGACTAACCTGTTCGGGCCCCCATTCACGGCGATCCATCGACGCTTCGGCGTTGCGTGTGCATCGAGCAATTCATCAATGAAACCAGTTTATAGGGCCAACATACGGGAAAACATCATATACTCTAGATATACATCCCTTGATTTGTAGATGCCTGAGGTACCACGCACGCACACCATGAACGAACTGGATCTACAGTACCCACCAGACACATGCCCCTTCTGCACCATCGCGGCAGCGTATCCGCCGCCCAAGTCCTCTCCACTGTGGAACTCGTCTTCGTCACGGGATCTGCGTAGGTGCGTGCCTGAAGGCGAGGTGGATACCACGCGGACGACGCCTGCGAGCTTCGTGGTGCTGGCAAGTGAAGAGGTGGTAGCGTTTCTGGATATCCTGCCCATGGTCGGAGGTACGTACGTACCTTTTAAGCATATTGAGCTTTTGTCGAACGAAAGAAGGGGAGAGGGAAGGGGTTTCATCTTCGTGTTTAACCAAATCTTTTGTATGGTAGTAGTACTGATCCGTCATTCTCCGTCTAGGACATTTGTTGGTAGCGACAAGGGGCCATAGGGTCAAGGTTGCGGATATGTTGGGGGAAGAGGGCAGAGAGATTGGTGAGTGAATATGCTATCCTTGGTTCTGGGAGCTGATTTCCTTCTTTCTTTCCAGGGTTCTGGCTTCCAATACTTTCGCGTGTTGTAGCGAAGGTGACTGGAGTGAGCGACTACAACATAGTGCAAAACAATGGTGAGTTCATAGTTTGATAGCTTTTGCGTTGCTAGTCTTCTCGTCTGATAAGATATCAGGGGCAAGAGCTGCGCAGGTAGTACCTCACGTAAGCAATTACTTGTCCGCAGTGCATTGCATGAGTACTGATAAAAAAGGTTCACTTCCATATCATTCCTCGGCCAGCTTCCAAACCAGAAATCAAGAGCAGGAGTTGGACGATGTTTGGGCGAGGTCAAAGAGACGAGTTGGACGACGAAGAAGGTGCAAGCTTAGCAGGTGAGATGAGGCAGGCGTTACGAGAGGAACTGGCTAAGATGGCGGGTGGTCCAAAATTATGAGTACTGATTGTACAGCTGAAGCGTAACAGCGAACTGGCTGTTTGTATACATACACCGTGCCTGGCACAAGCCACAGGCTAAACCTTAATGCTTGTACAATATCTATACACACAATGCCCTTTATTGATACACATTTGTGACCTGTCCTGGCCTTATCCTTCCTTGTCTCCCTTCTCTTGCTCTTCCATGTCCATCTTCCGACTCTCCATGGTAAAGTACAGACTCCGACTCGCGCCTTCGAGTGCACCTGTAAGCGCCCCTCCGACACCTTGCAGCATGTGCACAAGCTGTGCTCTGAGCCCATCAATACCTCCCTCAATGCCACCGACCCACTTCGTACCTTCCGTGTCAAAAACCTTGCCCTCTACACGGGCACCTAGGAGCAACAACTTCTGTAGTCCGGCTTGCACTTCGTGCTCGTAGTATCCAGGATTCGCTCTCCGCTTGGGGGCAGGGAAGTTAGGCGCGGAGGGCGAAAGGATTGATAGCACAGCTTTAAGGTGCTGTGGCGAGACGTGTGGGAATGTAACGAGAGCAAGAGGGCCAGCAAGCAGCGGCTCGAGCTCAATCTTCAGCTTGCGGCTCGAAGACGCCTCCCAAGCCCTCCTGCTGAGACCATGGGTGAAGCGCTCGTCCTCTGGTACATTAGTTGTCTGCGGTATTTGAGCGCTCGTTGGCGTCCGGGGGTCTGTAGGGTGTTGAGCCGAGTCCAGCTCGTTCTCTTCAGGCTTGAAGAACTCCACGACACGCATAGCACTCGCAAAAATGTTCGTGGTTATGACCTGGAACTTGATCTGATCGGCAATCAGGCCATCCTGGCCATTCTTCTCCCTTTCAGCGTCGACTTTCTGCAGAGCAATGGAGAGCTCGCGCCGTAGGCCCATCCATTCTACCGCTTTGATGTTGTTGTGCTGGAACAATAGAATCAAGGGCGAGGATTTTAGGAGCGATTGGTATTGCCGGTGGAGCTGTGTCTTGCGGACCTCAGGAGGTTTGTGCGATGGAGGCTGTGTAGGTGGATACCGGAGGACCGGCGGTGCTGCGTGTATCGTCTGATCAATTGGCGGCGCAGGTGTGGTTGCTGTTGCCAGGGAGGCATAGGTTGCTCCGAGGGAGATGCGGGAGGGGTCTGGGCTACGAAGACAAATGGCGCGTGGCCGGAGGCGTATTCGAGGTGGCATTTTACTTCACGATGCGTATGTCCGTAAAGTGTGTAATTGGCGTGGATTGAACCGCAATTGAGGAATCCAGAAATCTTTCGGCGACGCGAGAGTTGGAAGGTCCGTGCACAATCATACATCTGGTAAGTCATTCAAAGCTCCAATGTTGCGATCATCGACTACAACAATCAAGCGGGCGACCAGTGCTTAGTTATCTTCCAATTCCAAAAGTCAAAAACTCTAAGCTGTTGTATTGGTGATTGGGGTTCGCATGAACAGTTCGCGCCAATGAGGGCGCAACCATGGAGAAACGCGCATCGAGCAAAGCTTGTAGCTCAGTCATGCTCTATCGCTAGAACTCTTACTGTGAGCAATGACAGTAACCTTTAAGTTATCAGGACGCTCTAACCTATCTTTCGATTCCAGACGGATTCAAGGAACCGGTTATCACGTTTCTGGGTACCCATAGAGAAAGCCTCGCAACCAGTAGAACCAGGTTAGGATATCCATCTGAAAGCCAATCTGCCAGCTTACCCATATAAAGATGATTCCTTCGCTACGCTAACGCGTGCCGGTTTTCTTCGACAAGTGCGTCTATAATCAACCTTCACGCTTCTGAATCTGGTATCTAATCACGTGCAGTCACATTCGGGAGTCTTCCATCTGCTTCCCCTAGGCCTACGGGTGCAGAACAAATTCGAAGCGCTAATAGATAAACATATGTCTTCTCTTGGTGCTTCTAAGCTCTCCCTATCATCCATTACTTCAGAAGCACTCTGGCAGCAAACAGGCCGCTATTCTGCGGATTCAGAGCTTCTACGCCTCAAGGACCGCAGAGAGTCAGGCTTCCTACTTGCACCTACGCATGAGGAAGAGATTACAGCTTTATTTGCGGCTTTGGTCTACTCATACAAACAGCTTCCTTTAAGACTTTACCAGACTGGCCGAAAGTATCGCGATGAGAAGAGACCGAGACAGGGATTGCTTCGGGCAAAAGAATTCATGATGAAGGATTTGTATACATTTGATTCCTCACATGACGATGCACTTAAGACGTATGACCAAGTGCGCCACGCATACAAGAATCTATTCGACGAACTCAAGATCCCGTATCTGGTCGCAGATGCTGATTCCGGCAACATGGGTGGCAAGCTAAGCCATGAGTATCATTTCGCTTCTTCCAAAGGTGAGGACAATGTGTGGTCATGCGAGTCTTGCGGTTACGTTGCGAACGAGGAGGTGGTAGAGAAGAAGGCACCTGGTACACAGACCAGTCCAACCAGTTCGCTCGTTTTCACAGGCATAAGCAAAGACCGAGAAACGGCCATTGAGATACATATTCCACGACCAGATAGCATGTCTCCAGGAGAATCACCTTCATGGGACAAGATCGCATCATACGTCAACTTACATGCGGTTAAAAACGCCGGTGTAGACATAGACACAAGCGTCGAAGCTGCTACACTCACCACCTTACTTCCCAAGGCTAAATCGACTGTCTCCATATTCGATCGCTCACTCCAGAGGGCTGACTCGGAGGCACAGTCTGCTCATGATCTAACCATCATACGCCCAGGCGACTTGTGTCCACGCTGTGACACCGGACACCTCTCAGTGCAGAAAGCGATAGAAGTAGGGCACACGTTCCATCTCGGTACACGCTACTCAGAGCCTCTGCAAGCGCTCGTGACGCTCCCAGACCAGAAGGAAAGACAAGTCGTGCATATGGGCTGTCACGGCATTGGAGTCTCGCGACTCATTGGTGCAATAGCCTCGCTGCTGGCTGATGAATCGGGTTTGAATTGGCCGAGGGTAGTTGCACCATTTGAAGTCGTCATCACACTGCACTCCGGAATCAGCGACGATGTGGGCACGCAGATATATGATGCGCTGGAGGGAACTGATAGGGTGTTGGATGATAGACCTATCAAAGACTCAAGATTAAAGATGGTTGATGCACAGTGGATCGGGTTTCCAATTCAAGTGGTATTGGGTGTTGCATGGAAGAAGAAGGGAGAGGTTGAGGTACGATGTCGTAGACTAGGCGTGAAGAAAGACGTACCTTTAGACACCCTGCACGAAGAGGTGACAGCTTTGTTGGGACAGTTGTAAACTTTTGTACCTGTACTGTATGATAAAGGAAGTTGTACTCTATATATACTATATTGGGTCTGGGGTCCTATAATTGTCGTCAAACACTCACTCAAGCTTCTACCAACCCTTGCTGCTCCACCAAACTGTTGGCACAAAGAGATGGAACTGCCTTTCAAAATTCCCAAATCTATGAAAAGGCCTCGGCTACAGTTCTATCACAACAACAAGCTCTAGGGCGCGTTCCGGAAATACAGGTTAACTGCTGATAAGCATGTTATCTATATTCATTCGTGGGCTGTAAACTTTGCCATATCAAAAGAAACCAGCAGCAAAGGGCCTGAGAGACTGGCTTTAAAGGAACTTGGAATTAATACACGGAAGTGAGAAAATATATAGTCATAAAAGGAAAGAAGATACAAACGTGCTCAAGGTATCACTACAAAGAGAAGTAGCACCTTCACGGATTCATTTCCACCTAACATAAATTTATATATCTTCTTACATAGTCTCTCATGATTCGAATAGAATTCATAGTCTTTCATGGTTTCCATGTTACTTGCGGTTTTCCTTGAGCCAGGCAGTGGCGCGGCAGAGGTATGCTTCTCGGCCAATTAGGAGCGATTCAGTACTCAATCTGGAATAGGCAAATCTGTCCGGCGTGACTTTAGACGTTGCAACGGGACGAGTTTTTGTTTTCACAACTCCCGAATCGAAGAAATAAGCAAGTCTGAGCTACATCTACACATCAATGCACATGTTCCCTAGTTGGACCCTTTTGGCAATCAACTCGTATCACAATAGCTTACAGCCTCTATCATCTTTCTCCAGCCTTTTTTTCTCCAGACGTACTGCGTCTTACTCCCTCACCCTTGCTTACCGAACTCTTACAATCCTATCATCATGGCCACGAACCAAGGCTCGAATCAATCAAAGCATGGAGCTTCTGAGCTTGTTCTCTGCCATCCTACCCCCAATGAACGCATTAAAATATGGACGTCGACTTTTGAATTATGGTCAGACTCACTGACGCTCACCGAGTACCTAAAAGAGTCCCAATTCCTCACAACTGTTCCGCTAGCGAGAAAAGATGGCTTGACCATATGGATTCTTGTCGACAAGCACGCAGCCCCGGATGAACGGGAAATCTACAGCTCTTGCGAAAGCTTCCGAAAGCGATCTTTGACCAGTGACTCCAAGGGGCACATCGACGAAAATATCATACATGGCATCGCCAGCGTTTTCTGCCATCCGAAGCATAGGGGCCGAGGATATCCCCAGACGATGATGCTTGCATTGGCGAAGAAGCTGCGAACATGGCAAACAGAGGGAACAAAGTGCGTGGGGAGCATCCTGTACTCCGACATCGGGAAGAAATATTATACGAAGCTTGGATGGCGACCCGTCGATTCGAACGTCCATGTGGAAATTCCTCCAGTAGCTATAGATCGCCCATCCGCAGCCGATCCGATTCTCCAAATTGACCTTGAGACCCTCTGCCAAAGAGATGAGGCTCTACTTCGGGATACCATGCGCGTTCCATCTACGACTACTGATCTTCGTATGGCTGTTGTTCCGGATGCTGACCACATGGGATGGCATTTGGCCAAGGAGCAGTATGCTTGCCAGTATCTGTTTGGTAAAGTCCCGACTTGCAAGGGTGCGATTACCGGCCGTCCTGGTGATCAGGTTTGGGCGATCTGGGCACACCGTTACTACGGGCGTCACGACGGAGAGTCGACCAACAATGTGCTTTATATTCTTAGGCTGGTCATGCAGGCAGATGCAACAGCTACGCGTCTCCCTGAGGATGCCTCTAAAACCCTTAGTAGAGAGAAATTCCAGGAGAATTTAGCAAACCTGAAGACTGTTATACAGGCTGCTCAGGCAGAAGCTGCAGAATGGAACCTAGACGTCGTTAAACTGTGGGATCCAAGCCCCCTCGTAAGAGAAATGTTGAAGCAAATGAGCATTCCATATGAGATAGTCAAGCGTGAAGAAGAGAGCCTAGCAAGTCTTATGTGGTACGAAAAGGTAGATGATACAAGCGACGAAGCTCCGCTCTGGATAAATAATGAGCACTATGCATGGCTCTAAGACTTTAACCTGCTTTACGCGATTGAGTATGTTTACTTGGATTTTCTGTTGTGCTCATTAAAGTTTTGTTGAGACAGAACAGTCTAGAGTATGCATTAAATACTTACCAACCACTTGCACCCTTAGGTTCTAGATACGAGGGAAACAGATTTAACACACTCTGGTATATCAAATGTTTACTCAGTCCTGTGGTCCCAGGCAGACTTTGCCGTGAATTTGGCTCGATTGCATGCTATAATACGTGACACATTATCAAACATGAAGTCAAATCCTTATCAAGTATAATGAGGGACTTGACTTTTATCGACCGAAGCACCATGCTGACCAGCAGTAGCGCCGTTCTCGATCTTCTTCGGGGTAGGTCTTTTGAAGTGCGGCTTGAGCGGTTCCCAACTCTCCGCGTTATAGCCTTCTTGAACTTTTTGACACTTCTTGAGGCCCCAATCTGTCACCCCAACCATCAAGCAACTTTCAAACATAAATGCCATGCTACCCTCGCCTACCTTGTGAGGTTGAAGCGGTGCATTCGATGCCTTCTCGTGCGTGGCCGCGTCCGGTCCGTGGCCTGCCATGACGTTGTGGAGTGATGCACCCGCAGGCTGGAAGCCGCCACCAGTCTTAGCATCGTACTGTCCTTGAATCAAACCCATAAATTCTGACATAGTGTTTCTATGATACCACGGAGGCCGGAATGTGTCTTCAGCAACTAGCCACCTGGGAGGAAAGATGACAAAGTCCGCCACAGCAGTGCCAGGATGGTCGGACTGTGCAGTCAGTACTGTAAATATTGAAGGATCTGGGTGGTCGAAGGATATGCTGCCTATTGTGTTGAAACGGCCGAGATCATACTTGTAGGGATAGTACAGGCCGTGCCATGCGACGACGTCAAATGGAGTGTGCATCTGCTTGGCAGAGAAGAGATGACCAGCAAACTTGCACAATACGTGCCATTCCGTCTCGGTATCCTCGTCAAAATCTGCAACCGGGGCCTGGAAATCGCGTGGATTTGCCAAGCAGTTGGAGCCGATGGGACCTAGCTCGGGAAGCTGGAAGTGTCCTTGATATAGCTCAAGAATGTAGCCTCGTACTGGGCCTTCGGGTAGGGTTATATTGTATTTGATGCCTCGTGGAATAACGCATATCTCATTGGGACGCACAAGGATGCGACCCATTTCAGTACGGATGTCAAGTACGCCATGCTGAAGAACTATAAGAAAGTCACCATCAGCGGAGTAGAAGGCTTCGTGAGCATCCATGTCCTTGCCCGCGGCGAAGATGTAAATGCCAATGCCGCTCTTCATTGTGGGGTTGCCGGCACCAGCCACCAGGTGCAGCGAGTGCACCCAATCTACAGTCTCATCAAGGTCAAAGGGGTCCCACCGAAGCTGGTTTGGAATATGGTGAATCTTTTCGTAAGGCTTGTTCTCAGGGTTTGTGTTGTATGTGGAGGATTCGCGGGGCTCAAAGTTGCTGTGGCCACATGAGGGTAAGATCCGATACAGCCAGGTTTGCTGATTCTCGTGCCGCGGCGCAGTGAAAGCGGTACCTGATAGCTTTTCGGCATACAACCCGTAAGGAGGCTTCTGGGGAGAGTTTGCGCCCACAGGGAGGGCACCCTCTACAGCTTCTGATCTTGCTGGGTGTCAATGGGCGATGACTGGTACGAGCAAGGCAGCACTCACTCATGGTAAGAGTTGAAGCCATTCATGTATCGATATTTTTCTTTGTGAGCGAACTGGGAGGAAGGCATCGTGGATGTCGGTGTAGTCTGGATTGTGGAACTCCTCAAGGTTGCGCTTGGTCAGAGGAACAAGACTCTCGGGCAGCTTCTTCTCGCGTTCAGTGAGCTTTTTGAGCAACGATTGCAGCGGTCTTTTGGTATGCACCGGAGTGCCAGGGTCGTCATAAGCGGAGATGGATGTCGCGGCCATGCCTGCACGCGGAAACCAGCGGCTTTCGATGCGCTTGATGCAAGAGCCTGTGAGCAACGCGCCGGCAAACGTTGAAGCGAGCGCTCGACGGAACAGTTCCGCATTTTCCAGCCGGATCCCCGCCCGCGTGTATCCACAACCCCGTCCCCATCCACCCCGCCCTCAGCGGCTTGGGAGTGCCGTGCGGCTCAGGGTTAAACACGCCAGTATGCCTTGGGCGTTTGGACTAAGTCGTCGGCTCCTTTTTGTTGACATCCCATTATGCCTGCCCTTCGCTCCTGGTTTCATATTCCCCGCGGCTCGCACTTTTCGCTGGCCAACATCCCCTTCGGCATCATTTCGACAGCTTCCTCAGAGTCTCCCCGCGTTGCCATTGCAATCGGAGATCATGCCTTAGACCTAAAAGCCTTCGCTGCCAGCAATGGTTTTTCGGCCCTATCCACCATCCAACCACACCAATCTGTCTTCTCGGAGCCCTCATTGAACGCCTTCGCTGCCCTCGGCCGACCGATTCACTCTGTTGTACGCAAGTACATACAGAGCGTGTTCGTTCAGGACACGCCATATCCAGACGTATTGCAGAAAAATGAGACAGTCCAGAGCCAGGCCTTGATTCCCTTGAACCAGGTCCAATGCCATTTGCCGTTTAAAATCGGCGACTACACTGACTTCTTTGTGGGCATGAACCATGCCTATAACTGCGGCGTCATGTTCCGGGGCCCAGAGAATGCATTGCACCCCAACTACAAAAGCCTTCCAGTAGGTTACCATGGCCGTGCTTCGTCCGTGGTCCCATCAGGAACGCCAATTCGTCGTCCCCATGGCCAATACCTCGAGAACAACGAGCCAATATTTTCGCAGATAAAGAAGCTGGACTTCGAACTAGAGTTGGGTGCATTCGTATGCAAGGCTAACAAGCAGGGAGAACCCGTACCCATTGGCGAGGCGGAGGACAATCTATTTGGCTTGGTGATGATGAATGACTGGTCAGCGAGGGACGTCCAGTCTTGGGAATATATTCCCTTGGGGCCATTCAACGCAAAGAACTTCGGCACCAGTATCAGCACTTGGGTTGTCCTGATGGATGCTCTGGCACCTTTCAAGGTGAAGGGCATTGAAAATGACAAGGGTGTGCTACCATACCTTAAGGAAAAGGATGACAAGTCTGCATATGACATCCAATTGCAGGTTGATCTAACTAGTAAGCCTAGCATGACACTGCCGTGAGCTCTGACTTACACTGATGGCTTCAGCGAAATCCGGAAGCTCTGATACAGTAGCGAGATCGAACGGTCGACACCTTCTCTGGTCTTATCCCCAGATGGTGGCACACCACACCTCTACGGGCTGTAATTTACAGCCCGGCGACCTGCTTGGGTCAGGGACGATAAGTGGCACTGCACCAGGTGAATATGGCTGTTTGCTTGAGCGGACGGAAGGAGGCAAAAAGTCTATACAAATTGGAAGTGAGGAGCGCATATTCCTCCAAGACGGTGATACCGTCACGTTCACTGGCGTATGTGGGACAGATGAGGATGCACTCGTTGGATTTGGCCAATGTTCTGGCAAAATAGAACCGGCCGCTAACCTCGGATTCTAGCCATAGATGCTTCGAACAGCAATTCAGGTTCTCGTAATTTCAGCGCAAGTGATAAAACACTTCGTGCCTGCGCTTATGTTATTCTTCCCCCTTCTTTGTTTTTCGATTATAGGAATCTTAGAGAAGATGGTCTTGGATATCTTAAAATAGTCTAAAGGATGATAATGTTTTCTTGCTATAGTTGCTAACAAATATCTATTTCTAAATGTGACGTTCTAGCTACAACAAAACTTTTTCTTTGCTACTAATTAGAATACAAGGGAGTAAGAGCCAGTGCAATGCATTTGGGCCTACTTATGCATCGCCTCTTTGAGTAATTGTAGAAACATGCCAGTATCATCAGTCCCTGCTATTGAAACCGATGACCATGTCTTGTGAGATTCACATAGGCAAGTAAGTTTAAAGAGAGAAATGCTATCTTACTAGAAAGAAAAGGCGGCTTAATAAACGGTCTTAAACGAAGTTGTGTATATCTCACAAAAAGAAAAGTATTACCGTTGATGATCATGTGTAAAATGAATTGAATGGTGGAGGGCCGCTACACTCGTCACAAGCATCCCCCATAGAACACGGAAACTTTCCGACGTATCTTTCACCCACTAGCGTCCCTTGTCTCTCTTTCGGTTATCGCTCGGATGAAACGGGTACGAAAACAGAAAGATGATGCTTCCCCATCTACCCCGCCCGCGTGGGCACTATTTGTAGCCGAGCTACAACGGGCCAATTCCGCAACGACGATCGCCGGCTGGGCCCTTCTATACCCTGTCAACCACAACTAGACGTCCGCAGGAGCTTCAATTGCTTACTTACATATTGTGGTCTCACCTTATAAGCTCCAAACTCCGGTGTCGGTGACTCTTCCATAAATCTTTCTTTTGCCCTTTCATTCGGCTCTCTGCGGAAGTAATGACCTTTGCCATCATTGCTGCGGCTGTGGCCGTCATAGTGTACTTTTCCTACCGATTTCTTTATGGAACAGACACACCGCACATCAAAGGTCTCCCAGAGATTCCTGGTCTACCGCTATTTGGCAGCTTGTTCGAGCTCGGAACGAACCATGCGAAAGTAGCTCAAGGATGGGCAAAGAAGTATGGGCCAGTCTTCCAGGTGCGGATGGGAAACCGTAGAATTGTCTTCGCAAATACATTCGACTCCGTCCGTCATCTGTGGATCACCAACCAATCTGCCCTCATTTCCCGGCCTACCCTCCACACTTTCCACACGGTCGTCTCTTCCTCCCAGGGCTTCACTATTGGCACTTCACCATGGGATGAGTCCTGCAAGAATCGACGTAAAGCCGCAGCAACAGCTTTGAATCGTCCAGCCGTACAATCTTACATGCCGCTTATTGATCTGGAGTCTAACGTCAGCATCAAGGAGCTTTACCATGATTCCAAGGGAGGACAGATCGATCTGGATCCGCGAGCGTATTGGCAGCGGTACGCATTGAATACAAGTCTGACATTGAACTATGGTTATAGAATTGATGGCGACAAGGACGATCACCTGTTGAAGGAGATCACAGATGTTGAAAGAGGTGTCAGCAACTTCAGGAGTACGAGTAACAACTGGCAAGATTATGTACCTTTGTTACGGCTCCTACCTAGCCAGAGCAATGAAGCCGTGAAGTTTAGAGAGAGGAGAGACATCTACATGGACCGCTTACTCAACGGGCTGAAGGAAAGAATACAAATGGGAACGGACAAACCTTGCATCACGGGCAACATCATCAAGGATCCAGACGCAAAATTGAATGAAGGTACCGAGTCCCTACCTTTTCATGTTTCGATGTGTTACTGAAATTCTCTCAGCGGAACTGAAATCAATCGGCCTGACCATGGTCTCCGCAGGCCTGGACACCGTTCCTGGCAACCTCATCATGGGCATTGCATACCTCGCCTCTCCAGAGGGCCAAACCATCCAACAGCGCGCCTATGCCGAGATCCTAAAAGTCTATCCCGATAACGACGCCTGGTACCGGTGTCTCTACGAAGAAAAAGTGCCTTACATCACCGCTTTATACAAGGAAATCCTGCGCTACTGGACCGTCATTCCAATTTGCCTCCCTCGCGTCAGCATCAAGGACATCGAATGGAACGGCGCCATCATCCCCGCGGGAACAACATTTTATATGAATGCCTACGCTGCGGACTATGACGAGAGTCATTTCAAGGATCCCGAAGTCTTCAATCCGGAACGATACTTGGATGTGGCTGATGGGGCAGGCACTCCGCACTATGGGTACGGCGCTGGGAGTCGCATGTGCGTGGGCTCGCATCTCGCGAACCGAGAATTGTACACTGCATTCGTGAGGTTGATAAGTGCGTTCGAGTTCACGCCGCCTGTGGACCAGAGAGATGCACCGATACTAGATTGCTTGAAGGCGAATGCTATTCCTACGAGTCTGACGCTCGAGCCGAAGTATTTCAAGGTGGGATTCAAACCTAGAAATAAAGATTTGTTGGATAAGTGGATAAGAGAGAGCGAGGAGAGGACTAAGGAGCTGATGTAATATAATGAACCAAAAGAGCAGTGGCTGACCCTGTAACTAAGTTCAAGATTTTCAAAAATTAGAACCATTGTTCAAAACACATCCAGTGACCACCTAGTAGTATCAAGTACATAAAGCTGGTTCCCTTCGGGATTCTTTTTGCCGTTCATTTGGGTTTTTGTAACAGGGGAAGCGCTGTTACCTTGAGATTCTACACCTCGTGTGTAGGACGCAAATCTATGTTCCGTGTATGAATATAAAGAAGATCCTGAATATAGAGAAGATCATTTTCTCATATCTTCATCGTTATGGATTGGCAATCGGGAAAAGGCAGGTGGGAAAGACCACGAGGAGTATTTGAACCCATGACAGCGTGGTAAATTATTTCGTGTCAGCCCATTCAAGGCATGCTAATACCCACACGGTAAGGCATCTTGATCGACTGGTTGCCCTAATTTATGCTACTCAGCAAGGTTGTACCCCTGTAGTATGGTTGAAAAAACGGTCGCCTAGATTCAGTGCTTGCCAGGAGGCAGTGAACCAGACCTTGATAAACGTCCCAACTAAAGGGCTCAGGCAGTCTACATGAGGGATATTGTGAATCTGCTTAACTATATCAAATAAGTGACAACTTGGGCTTCCTGTAAAGAAGCCTCACTGTTTTTCGTCCCCTAGGATTTGAGATCAATACAACATCCGGACAAGCCAGCTGACACTGTGATGTTATGACTATACTATTCAACGTAACCCTGTCTTCGGATATAGTTTTTCAGTGAGGCTTCAAAACCTGCTTGTTCGCAGGGTCATGCCAATCATACGGACAGGGACACACCCCAGGAGATCTGATTTCCAAACATGAGACACGATAGCTGAAGTGCATGAAACCTAGTCCCTGCCCAACGCTCGTCGGATGTACCCTCCACGTCTGACGTAAATCATTGGATTAGAGACTGGTTCAACGGGCTACTAACGGCCACTGGACGTCATAGCAATATCCGTACCACCCACACCCCCCGCATCGGTCTTCAGCACGATGTCGTAGCTCGAACAGCGATGATGCATTGCATATGCACCGGAAGCTAGCTAACTAGCGATCCACGGCCTGTGGTCTGAACTGCGCCTTTGAGGTCATGCGTGGACTTGTTGAGTGGCGTAGGTGGGATACTGCTCACCAGCAATAAGCTCTCCAACCCATCAATTCGCCACTCACTAATCTCGCTGTTGTATGGTACCGAGGATGACTCCGGCATGGATCGGTAACGTCGGACGCCTCCGCTCTTTGGCGTAACTGTGCCCAACTTGCAGAGCACCATTCTCCGTGTGTTCGCAAGCCCAATCTTCTTGCCTCGGTGAGCTTGCAAGCTTATCCAGATAACAAAAGACTGCTCTTTGTGTGCTGGACCTGACAGACTGGTGGTTGGCACACGGAGGGCGATGTCCTGGTGATCACGTGGTGAGGTTATGGAACACCTCAAATTGCCTTTGAACCGACAACGAGTGACTAACGACCTCGGGAATCTTGATATTATCCTGCCTTATCCTATCTTGACCTGTGGTCAGTGCAGACTAACCGCGGCGTTGCCAAGCTTGGTTTAATCCATCTATTTAGATTAACCGCCATCTAGACTTTTCGCTTCATGATCACTGACCTTTCCAGGCATCGCTCCCTTCGTGTTTGCAAAGAGCGAGTAACGAGAGCCTCAAGTCTCCGCTGCTACAACCAATCCCAGTGTCCGATTATTTGGCGGTGCTCTTCAGGCAAACCGGGATGTAACCTTTCGCCGGTCAAATTGATTTGGTCCGTAGGCTCATCTCATTTTCATTTCCAGTTCCTTCTTCTTTTGTTCTGGTTGACTTCTAGAATTGCTAAATTTAGTTGATCTGGGCTTGAGTAGTCCTCTGTCTTGTATGTATATATCTGATTCACGCACTTTGAGCGTTTCTGCTGGCAGGTCCACATATTTAACCTTTTCGCTTAACCCTATGAAATCGGCTGCTGATACCGCAAATAGCACCCGCGCAAATGAAGATCATATAAGGCCCTGCATGACGGATGGATAATGAGTGAGCTGGCTTTGACCAGTGTACCCTGCGGATTTCCTGCTCATCTATCAATGTTCTCGCCGGTTCGACGCACGACAGAACAGTTCTCGGACAAATAGGTATCCGCGAGTTGGGTTTATCTAGATTGCACCCTGAAATTCCAGGCCTCAATTCGAGACCGTGTCGTAGCCGTCAAGAACGTCCGGCCAGCCCGAAGCGCTCGGATTCGGAACTTGGAGTTGGTTGTTCGCAACGGTGATGCATGTGCCGCACTTCCTTGCGCATCTGCACGTCCGACGCTCCTTTATCGATCTCCCCTATCGGGTCATTTTCAGTGCCACTGTCAAATTGCACGTTGCCCAAAGCTTGGTTCTAGCCCGACGAGAAAGTGCCATTGCTTGAGACCCCGGCCTCCATTAACTCTGGTACTGACCGCCGCCACATGATATGGCCTTCCTATCAGCAGGACCCCGTACCATTCGAGCAGGGAAGGTGATTGAGAGAGGCCTTCCCTGTGCTCATCATCCTGATAGGGTGTCGTTCATGCCAGGCAATATCCTTTCTTGAGCGCGGTCCAGCTTCTGGAACAAGACGAGCACGCTATGACGGGTGATGCGGCACGCTTTATCCAAATGAGTGATACGACATGGCTTTGGTACCCTCACCCCAGCAAGGGATGCCGGACTAGAACGGGGGTCCATGGGTTTGTAATAGGTGGCAAACGGCCTCTGTGGTGCGGAAGGTATATGAAGACGGGCCCCATCGTGTTCTGGCGTGGTTCTGAACCATACTTTCTCTCTTATAATCCCTTAACTGAGAAATCCTTTCGGTGTTAAGTCAAACATTAATTCCCACTCTTGATCACAGTTCTTGAGAGCACGCCATGCAGTACAGGCTCGTCTCGGTGATTGCCGCTGGTGCTCTGTTCACCAGCGTGAACGGCATTCCTATCGGGCAGCCAGAGGTATGCATTCATAACTAACCTCCTATGGGCTTTAGCTTGATACTTATTACGTGAGTAGGCTCAGACCTTTGGTATCGACAAGCCCGCGGATGACATCCAGCTTGGCCCCCCATCGACGTCCATCGGATGGAGCAAAGAAAAGCGAGGCGAGGCTCCCCCAAACATCATTGACCTAGGACCTCCATCCAGCACGATTACCTGGGGCAAGGACAAGCGCGATGCTCCGAGTCCACCTGGCTCCATCTGGCTCGGACAGCCGACTTCAGTCATCTCCTGGGGCAAGCGCAACGAAGCTCCCCCCGACACCATCGAACTCACTCCTCCTTCCACAGAAATTACCTGGGGCAAGCGCAATGAGGCCCCTCCGGACGACATCGAGCTGACACCGCCCTCGACTGGGATCAGCTGGGGAAAGCGCGACCAGGCTCCCCCAGACACTATCGAATTGACCCCGCCCTCGACAGAAATTACCTGGGGCAAGCGCAATGAGGCTCCTCCCGACACCATCGAACTCACTCCTCCTTCGACGGAAATTACCTGGGGAAAGCGGGATCAGGCACCCCCAGACACCATCGAACTCACTCCTCCTTCTACAGAAATTACCTGGGGAAAACGCAACGAGGCTTCTCCGGACGACATCGAGCTGACTCCACCCTCGACTGGGATTACCTGGGGAAAGCGGGATCAGGCCCCTCCGGACACCATTGACCTGGGCCCGCCTACGAGCACCATTACTTGGGGCAAGGACAAGCGTGGCAGCAAACCTAAACCGTCGAATACCTTCAACATTGGAAAGCCGACCTCGACCCTCATATGGGGCAAGAACTAAATGTTGTCTCCGTCTTGATGTTTTCGTGTAGGTTGAGCGTGGTAGTGAGGGCGTTGTGTAATACCGCGACAAATGTGACAAGCATTTTCATTCTCCTCTTCTTTTCGGACAAAAAGTAGACGAGGTAGGCTCGAAGGCCTTGGTCGGGGAGGGTATTTGGTTCGTGTGATGCATGGTGCCGTACTTTTGATACCTATGTGTGGGAGCGGTTTTGTGGTCTTCTTTTTATGTAATCTGCATAGAATATATGCATTTCTGGTACAAGTGTCGATCACCTAATGTGTATATCTGTTCTCAAATGTGTCGGGGCTAAACATGCTGCCTTGGATTGGTAGATGCCTAGCACTGAAGGGTGGCGGAAGAGATTATCGACGCGTGGCGATAAGTATGTGGCTGACGGTGAGCGAGAAACGGGTTGGAGGAATGAAGATACTCGGGGTTCCCTGGTTGCGGAGTCCCCAGCGGTCGACGGCTTGCTTCGGCGTAATGCTCTGGATCTGTTGGATCTGGTGATCAGATCCAGCAGCTCCAGAATCACCAGATTCAACAGATCCAGAGCATTGCAGAGCATTGTTTAGGACGCCAAAGCAGCCGTCGACCGTCGGGGCCTGAGCCTGAGGTGTATCGTGGTTGCCTGCTCGCCCGGCTTCTCCGCGCTGGGTGGAACCAAAACGTGTCTTTATTCGCGACTGCTCCAAAGGGCCCTTTTAAGCAGCCAGCTACGCCCGCTGCCTCTGTCCAGTGCCCAACCGCCCAACCGCCCATCCTCAGCTCGCCCTCCGCAAAACGCCCCAGCGCATCCATCCGCGCAGCCCCCCTGCGGAGTCACGTGTGTCTCCCGCCCTGCCTGCCCAGATCGGTGCGCCGAGACTTTTCGCCGCCAGCCAAATCCACAACGTCTCTTCAACCCAGCCCTTCTTGCACATCAATTAGATTACATCTACAACCACCCCATTTCGATCCCCCACAGCGCCTCTTGACCTGCTCCCGTAAGTGACCCCACCTTCACGCCGCTTGTTTGGCGTCTGCCCATGTCACGCCTTCTCCAGCATCCCCTGGAGACGGTATCGGGCCTCGGCCGCCATCGTGCACCTGCTTCCCAGCACCGCCCGCCGACATGCCGCTTGCCTTTATATACGCATCTCTCTAGGCTTGCCTGATCTCGCTCTAATTCGCCGTCTGCCCAGGTTCAAGAGTCGATACTCACCGCCTTTCACTCCCCATTCCTCCGCGCGCTCTCGACACGAGCACCAACCGCAACCATGGGTCTCACATTCTCAAAGCTCTTTGACAAACTATGGGGCAAGAAGGAGATGCGCATCTTGATGGTTGGTTTGGACGCTGCCGGAAAGACCACCATTCTGTATAAGCTCAAGCTGGGAGAAATCGTCACCACTATCCCCACTATTGGTGCGTCTAGTCTTACACCAACTATAACAAGGGAATGCGACTGACACGCCGGTCTGCAGGCTTCAACGTTGAGACGGTCGAGTATAAGAACATTCAGTTCACCGTGTGGGATGTCGGTGGTCAGGACAAGATCCGCCCCCTCTGGAGGCATTATTTCCAAAACACCCAGGGTATCATCTTTGTAGTTGACAGCAACGATCGCGACCGTGTCGTCGAGGCCCGCGAGGAGCTCCAGCGTATGCTCAACGAGGACGAGCTGCGGGACGCTCTTCTTCTGGTCTTTGCCAACAAGCAGGATCTGCCCGTAAGCACTATCCAATGATGTGCCGCGCACACTGGAGAACGCGACTAACTCGAACCGTAGAATGCCATGAACGCGGCTGAAATCACTGACAAGCTCGGCCTCCACAGCCTCCGACAACGCGCCTGGGTATGTCGCTTCGCTTTTTTATTCCTGCATACAAGCTGACATGCCATGATAGTACATTCAGTCCACCTGCGCTACTAGCGGAGACGGTCTGTACGAGGGTCTCGAGTGGCTCAGCAACTCGCTTAGAAAGGCTGGCCACAACTAAGTCGATGCCTGCTACGCCGTGACGCTGCTGCCCTGCTGGCAAGGTCTGCCTCGATCGCCCAGACAACTATCTCTCATGCCGCTTACCATCCTTCTAACGACCTCGATACTATACAAGAATCAATGTCTGTGCTTGCCTGTGTATGTGTCTTTCGAATCGGATGGAGGAGCGGACATTTCCTTTTCACCACTGGAGTTTGTGAACTGCTATGATCGCTACATCATCGACTGTCACGGATTGTTTGGTGGTTCAAATCGGAAATAGTCTCCCGGATTACTCTACAGTGCTACTACTATCCAATTTGAGCCTTGTTTTTGCTATCGTTGCCTGTTTGCCCTTCTGTGTTCCGTTGGTTCGGTGACGTTGGTTGCAAAAAGGCTATGCTTCGCGGGATTGCTTAAAAAGGCGTGTGACCGTGAACCCGGTTATGTGGCCTACCGGATCTAAGATTGTTATACAGTTTATAGCATTGGGTATTGGGACCAACATTGTGTTTCATAGACGACGTGCATGTATTTCATGAATTCTATCATACCAATTGCAGACTCATCCCAAAACCCAGAAACACCACACCGGCCATGCTTTCATTTGCAATTTCCTTTCCTTTGCGTTGCTTCCATCATTTTCGACACGATTATGCAGCACACGAATCTCGTTCGGTGCGCCCAAACGCAACCATCCGGGGGCCAGCCGTCCCGGAAGATAAGGTACCAAGTCCACGTTCGGGGAGCTTATACGGCGACTGCTTGGGGCACAGCTGCGGCCGGAGTGTTCTCCTTGGGCGCCTGGGCCTGGGTTGTCGGGGGAAGCAGGTTCTTGGCGAGCCAGAGGTCGACCAGTGGTTGCATGGGCTCGATTTCCTTGTCTGTAATGAGATTAAACAGCTTGCCTACGTTGATGAAGTGGACGAAGCAAGTATTTAGCTCCTTGTACGCGCCCGCGTGCCAAAAAGGTTCCAGCCAATGCCCATGGTAGATGTGTGCGTAACAGCGCATCATCTGGCGGTAGATGCTCTTGATGTCGGACTCAAAGGTCTCGGGGAAGCCCGAGCCTTTACCGAGCCAGTCCCTTCCGGAAAGTTGGGAGAGGGGAGCATTGAGACTTGTGGGCCCTAGAGGTTGAGGGGTTGATGATGGGGTGAGAGAGCCTGAGGCGTAACTCGACGCCGAATTCGAGAAGGGGGCTGAAGTGGTATCTGTAGGGAAAATGGAGGGATCATTTATCTTGCCGACAATCCATTTTTGAACAAGATTGATATATTGTATGGCGGGTATCTTGATGGGTTTCTTGTTGTTATCAAGCCATGTGTAGGTGTGGCTAAAGTGCTGTCAGGGGAAGAGTTAGACTATGGTACTGGGAGGGCTTACCCGCTTGCAGACATAGTTGGGCAAACATCTGGGTTACAGCATGGCTTTCCGGTCCGCTCGTCTGGAACTTTGATGATGTTGATCATCTGTTCCAGCAGGCGGTACTGCTCAACCACTGGTCACGGGATTTAGCATATAGATCACATAAAGAGGCCAGCTGAAATGTAATGGTGGGCTCACACACCTTGATGAGCAAGCCATTCGCCCTCATCAACGAGTTTTGGCTTTGCAGCCAAAGTCATGAAGTTACCCTTGACAATAAGTCCAGAGTACTCATCACGGAAGAAGAATGGCGGCCTACGTGAGCCTGAGGGTACGGAAGCTTCCGATGCAGGCTGGCTTTCCAACGACATGGCAGAAGACATGGCAGGGGACTGGGGAATGGGGGAAAAGGGCGGAGCCTGTCCAGGGGGAGCAGAAGGTGAGTATGGCGAGCTGGCTGTCGGCGAAGGCGTGCCGTTGCCGTTGCCTTTTCCTTGTTGATTGCTGCTCTTATTGGAACGGCCAGCCAATCCCTGGCGTCTAACGGGCGAGAGTCAGAAATGCGGTGCGGGCCTAGCATGAGAACAAGGAAAACAGGAGGGGTAAGACATTGAGGGGACACAAAAGGTGAGACAAGCAATGGGGAGCCATGCCAAGCACTCACACGCTGGAGAAAAAAGACGCCATGGTTGGGCGGCAGACACTATGCAGTGTTTGTTAAGAGTGCGGGGGACAATGTGCACCTAACTCGGCAGGGTGACAGCGGTTTCAGAAAGAAGAGAGAGGTGGAGAGACGGTGAGAGGCCGTGCATGGCCACCTCGATGGCGTTCGAGAAGGGGCGTCGACGCTGCTGCACTGGCCGGAGCAGGGGTGGAGCGCGCTAGTCCATAAGGGGACAGCGCGCAAGCTCATGGTACTCTGCGTTGAGCGCCCGCAACTTTAACCCTCCACTGCAACTCCCTCTTGGGACTCCTACGACACACTCTCTCTGCGCATACCGAACCGTGATTATGTCTGACGATGCGCGCGAGCTCTCCGCGGCACCCTCTGATGGAGAGGAGTACGCCGACAATGCGCGCGCGACAGACGATAGAGCAAGCACGCCTGGAAATGTGGACGAGGATGATGACTTAGGCGACGATCTATTTGGCGATGACGGTGATGATGCGGATGAGCAGCCTGAGTAAGTAGTTCTAGGATTGACTACCATGCCACAGCCCTGACCCAGACGCAGGCAGCGGAAGCTGGACGATGAGGAACTCGATTCCGGCGATGACGAAGGGCGAACAGACCGTATAGCCCATGATGAGCCCGTCGAGCAGACTGTTTACAATTTCATGGATGCTGACCTTCCGCGTCATGCTGTTCCTGAGCCCAGCGATGGCGAGCTCTACCTTCTCAAGGTTCCAAATTTCATGGCCTTTGAGCCCACTGCTTTCCACCACAAAACCTTCCAACCGCCTACCACAGACCACCATTCAAAAACCGCTCCTTCGGATAGCTTCTCCGCATTCAACACCGCCATGACAACCATCAGATGGCGCCGCTCACCATCTGACCATTCCAAGCTCCAGTCAAACGCGCGCATCCTACGATGGTCCGACGGCTCTCTGACGCTACAACACGCGAATGATCCCCTCAACCACTACGACATCGATGCGAACATCCTCGCACCTCCTCAAGTGAACCCCAAACTCCCCACACCAACGATGCTCAAGGGGAAGCAGAAGCACGACTTGAAAAAGGAGAGCTATACCTACCTAGTTGCACCCTACACAGGATCTGGCGTTCTGCGTGTAACGAATAAATTTACTACCGCTCTATCCGTCGTAGCAACTGCAAATACGAAAGACGCAGCCTTAGAGAAACTGCAATCCGACCTGGCGGCGGCGGCTGCGCGCGGTCGTGACAGCGCGAACCAAGCCATTTCCTTCATTGATGTTAACGAGGATCCAGAGCTCCGTCGCCAGCGAGAGGAACTACAATACAAGGAGAAGCTAAAGCAACAACGAGCCCGGGAAAAGAACCTGCTTAAAGAACAAGAGCGCAACCATCGAGTCATGGGCAAGAGTTCTAGATCCTACGGCCTTGATGCTGACATGCTGGAAGGCAATGAAGGCGGTAGGAAAGGCGGGGCTCGGAAGCCACGCGCTCAAGCGCGTCGTCATCGTGATTGGAGCGAAGATGAGGATTTTGGCCGGCGTGGACTCAATCGGGAAGATGAGTATGACTCGAACGACGATTTCATTGCCGATAGTGAAGAAGAGCCAGAAATCGTAGAGGACGACGAGGATGACGATGATGGAATCATCGAGGAGCCGCGTAGTAGAAGAGACCAGAGCCCCAAGCGTAGTAGAGGCGATGATGACGAAGAGGATGATGACGATGATGTCGTCGTTCGGTCAAAGAAGAGGAGGGTAGTTGTAGATGAGGATGAGGATGAGTGATAAAACTAGTCACATCATCACATGGAGTAAAGCGAGTTTTCTTATACTTTGAAAGTGCCAGTAGCTCTACATACTGCGCGGTCCTACGGTTCTGATTTGCATAGCATGGAGTTCTGGGTCACATGCCTGGGTTTGTTGAATTAGGTATTATTGGGGTTTAGTTGGAATAAACCCCAATGTTCTTACTAGTTCCTAAAATTATGGTCAGAGAGTGGTGCATACTATCTTTGCAGTAGCCAATTGTATTAATCCTACCGTCAATGGATTGATCTCGACTGTGCACTCGTGGAAACGGCGAGCCGCAGCCATCAATGCTTGTTCTAGTGCCAATATCCTCTCGATGGATTAGATATTTGGAAAATTTCTAATTGCCTTACAAGCATTTTGTTGCAGCAATATAGAGATCGGTCAGCTATACACATGCAACAAATTTGAGGAACTTATCGATCCATTGCTGCTGCCAAGATATTAGTCCGATTTTTTTGATGGGACGATTTCGACGTAGAAAACGAGGAACAACGACGCGCCAACAAGAACTAGTCTCCGACACTCCCTTATACCTACTATCGCACGGCCCCTATATCCAATTCGTTCGCTACCTGATTTTCGGCCAAATAAACCCACCACGTTCGCACCCGTCACGCAAACGTCCCTCGCGCTATTACAATCCACGAAGCATGTCCCGAAAGCGATGCTAGCACTCTGGTCCCGGGCATCTCGCAACCCGGGTACCTGCAGATGCATATCATGCGCCTCCAGTACCTCTTCCGTCACCAGATACGCTGGCCCACAAGGCATCAGGGACCCGTGGGCTTTCCGGGCTCCGACGTCGGCTGTTGTCTATACAATTGTGTTTTCTGCGGGCCTTACAGTTGATGCCAATGCTAGGCGCATACGAAGCCAACAATGGGACACTGCATTCGAGATCCTTCGGGAAGAGTTGCGAAGTTCATCGACAGAGGATGATACCGCTCCGAACCGTAAACGGGGATCCAGGGCTGAACTTAGGGAGCAAATCATGGCAACCGCACCATTGCTGCCAGATGATGTGGATTGGGACACAGTGCACAAGGTGGCAGGGATGGATTTAATCGAAGACCCAGTTTTCGACAAACGCCAGTCAGAAGTGGAGTTTGAACAGATTGAAAGTAACCTTTGGGATCTGCTATCCTTTGACACGAACTTGCCTGGGACCTCGGTGCTTTCATGGCCGGCTAATAGCGGACGTAAACTCGTGAAAAAAAATCTACCTCCGCAGTCGTTGTGGTCTCCAGAAAACCTCCGCTTGAAAGCACTACGTAACCGACAAACATGGAAGAAATTGGCTCTCCAGGAACGCTCTGTTGGTATTTTGATTGGTAACTTACTTATACATGCCGATGCCCACTTGCTGCCTCGAGAATCTTTAACCTCTCTTTCACCACGTATCTGGGATCTGGCACAACTTGAATCGAAAGAATGGAGGAAGATTCAAAGCAGGCTTTTACAAGAAATATCCACAATACAACAGCTTCCTGTGGAAACCGATGCTGAAAAGATCGAAGAGGCTCGATCAAGGCCAAAATTCGGTACGATACCACAATACTTCCAAGATCATGATGGCGACTTCCATAGGATTGCCCAACAAATGAACTCTGCGATCAAGAATCTCTTTATCCAAAAATCGGACAAAAGACCCGCACAATCAACAGAAGAAATTACCCTTGCCGTCGCCAAAATATGTCATAACCTCCTAGTCTCTTCGGCAGCCCCGACGGTGCAGACGTTCAACATTCTTCTTTCTGGGTTTAGCAAATGGAAAATGCCCCAGCTGGTTGACGACGTGCTTGCTGCGCTAGAAACCTGCATGATCCGGCCGAACGAAATTACTTGTGCCGCAGTCCTCAATCATTATACTCAAACTCAACGGCCCGATGTTTTCAGTCGCTATGTCGCTAAGATGCGGGGGGTAGGCGACGCCCTGATGCTCGCCAAGCCCAATATTACCATCAATGAGAAATCCGAGGGACGTTTAATTCGCATAAGCGAGAGCAAGGTGTTCCAGAAGGTCTATCCTACCCCCTTAGTATTCCGTGCTCTCATGCAAGGCGTGCTCGAGTTCGCCGGTTTCGAGAGAGCTCTCGACATCTACTACGAGATGAAGGACGACGGCTGGGGGCTCGATGTGCTGGGTCTGATCCATTTCCTTGACAATTGCATACAGCGTAGCGATCTGGAAGGCGGGCTGCTCATCTGGAAAGAAATCACTGGCATTCAGCAGCGGATGAATCCCCAGCACATAGCCAGGGCGTACGCACATTTGCTCAGCCTATGCTCCGTCACTAGGCAAACAGCTGCGTTCAACTCTGTCCTCAACGAGGTGGTCCGACACGGTTTTAATCGCAAGACGATCCTGAAGTCGGCCATGGCAAGGACGGCAGCAGTGTTGAAGAAGAATGCTGAATTCACACCGGCTTGGACGGCTGATAATGTCCTCATTGCCATGTCTGAGTATATGAAAGATGACGTCGGCGCTGAAGACAAGGCAATGCCGTTGGAGGAAGAGAACAACACAGAACTTACCGCTGAGCCCGAGCCCGAGCCCGAGCCCGAGCCTCAACCACAACCGCCACCTATGAGCCCTGACGAGGCTTGGAAACTATGGTTGGAGCACGAACTTCGGCCACCATCAGAGAGGGGTATCCCGCGAGAAAACTTGCCTAAAAATTCCAGCTACGGAAAGAGATGAAATGGATTTCGTCATTCAGACGAGAATCAGAGCCAGCTTTTCCCATTCCCGTACCCGTAATAAAGACATGTGGAAGATGTAAGAGCTGATTTGTATTATTTTTGTGCACACGTATGCTTGTGGTGTAAGACTTGTCCATAGATTCCCTGGGGAACAGGCAGGGGTTGAATTAGCATTTATACGGGCGTTTAAGGATAGCTAATGGCATATATAGTGGGACAGAAAAAGGTAGTCATACACATAGGATAAGCACACTGAGTTTGCGTGCGCGTATAGATGTAAATATTAGTATTCACCACTTCACGTCATATCATTGCATTACCAGCGCATCTACGATAACTGGTAGCACATTTGTACTCAAGTGAGAACACCAATTGAAGAATTGTGTAGTTTCCCATCCATGGTAATGCCCATAGGGTATCAAAGCAGAGGTAACGCCATGTGCCGTCTGTTTCCAGCTTCATCGGGAGAAGCCCCTATGCACGCGACACTGAGGACAGGTGTGAAGATGATCATACACACATCATGCCCTAAAACATAGGATCCCACCAGTCTCCTACTCATCTTCATCATCGCTCTCCTCCACCTGAGCTAAATGATCCTCCTTACCATCAAACTCCATTGATTTCCTGAACCTGGGGCGGTCCTCGGCGATGGTGATCTGGAGCCTAGCATTGTTGTAACCCCTACCGCTAACCTTCTTCGCAAAGAGCTCGGCAGCTTCGAAGGTCTTGAAGCGAACGGTGAGGACCTCATCCAAGTCGTAGAGAACAATCTTGGTCACTTCTCCACAATCCTCAGCTGCAGCACGCATATCCTCCATGAGCTCGGCATAGGCATGTGGATCCTCCTTATCATGAAGATCTCCGATCTTGAAAGCCTTCCTAATAATGCAGAATTTGGCCCATTGGTTCTTCTTAGGGGCGTAGGCTTTCTCGACCTCCTCTTCATTGTCGGACCACTCAGCAAGCTTCCTGTGTTGTTATTAGCGACAAAGAACACGTATATGAGGGCTGAAGACAACGTACCGGTTCAGCTCAGCACGGTTGCGCTCAGCGGCCTTGCGATCCTTGCGAACAAGGGTGGCGGCAACGTGGTCGGCGTCCTTGTGGCGCTTGAAGGACGGATCTGCTTCCTGCACACGCGTTGTTCCGTTAGCCGTCTCTCCCATTTTAAACTCGTAATCATTCTGCAACTGGATGGCGAGAGGCACTGAGTCTTTCTTGAAGTAGACAATCAGAGCCTCGCCGTTGAATTCTCCGTTATCGTTAGTATACATCTTAATGCGCGGTTTTTTATCAAAGCCCCGATCGACGATGCCGTAGCGCTTGAAAACATCGTGAATCTCGTCGAAAGTAGCATCGAGAGGAATGTTGGAAACGAAGACGGCGCGGTTCTCCATGACCTTCTTCTCCTTGTGGTCATTCACCTGTGAGACAAATAAGCGCGGTTCCTTGGTTTCTCTTTCATGGGAACGTACCGTGTCAGGTGCAGGCGGGGACTTGCGCTTGAGCGCGTTCGCGGGTTGGTGCACTTGATACTTGGTGGCACTGCCTCCGCCGAGACCGTCGGCCTTGAGCGAGGCTTCCAACTCGTCGAACTCATCATAGGACGCCATTGTGCTTGTATGAATGGGACTCCTATTTTGAAAAATGGCAGAGGTGGGGAGGAGAAAGACAAGAGGTGAGAGCCAAAGGTGGTCGTAGGCAAAATATGCGCACGGGCCCACAGGTTCAAGGAAGCTCAAAACAAGCGCTCTGGTTGCTTGGTGACGGCAGCGGGTTGGTGAATGGACTTAATTTGAGCGCTGATAATAGGTGAGCTTGGGATAGGGGAAGATTTGGTGAAGGATTTGTACCTTTCAGAGGCAAGGTCACCGGGCTCTGCATCGCGGATCCTCGGGCGTTAGTGACTGACGGGCGCATGCTGTGCAGCGACGCAATCCCAAGCAGATGGAACCTACAATGACGCTCGCGTGGAAGAGGGCTACAGACTGTGATAGTGGTTATCGACTCAGTTGAGTGTAAGGACGTCAGGCAGTCGATGGATGTAGAGAGTGGGCTTGTAGGGTTTATGAACATGAGGTTGGAGAAAGAGGGGCTAACAGCCTTGGCGCCGCTTATGTATGGCTGCCTATGGCTGGCGCCCGCATGTGGTCCGCAGACATTCGCCGTTTCGACAAGATGCGCACGACTCACTCGGTCGACCTTTGTAATCACGAAATTCCCCTGCTCTGCGTGACTCCGAGTCCCTTCTCGATGTCCTCCAGCCACAAGTTTCGTCCAATATGCGTGATCCCATCCCCCCTCCCACGCTCTTTGTAAGCCTCACCAAGCCGCTGGCCGGCAAGTTGTCGCTGAGCACCCTACCTTACCATGCGCACGAGGTTGTGCTAGCATTCTTATGGTACCACTTTGTCCTCTACGTCCTGTCGCCCGTCCTGTCGCGCGCACTATGCCCAAAAGTGTACAATGGCTTCAACCGGCGCACTCGCTTGAACTGGGACATTCACTGGGTGTCTATGGTCCAGGCGCTCTCCATCAACGTAGCTGCCCTCTATGTTATCTTCAACGATGAGCAGAGGAAAGAAATGGACTGGAGGGGTCGTCTGTGGTCCTACACGCCCGCGAGCGGTATGGTTCAAGGCTTCGCTGCCGGTTACTTCCTTTGGGATCTCCAGATATCAGCGCAGTATATGTCAGTTACCGGACCCAGTGCTCTCGTACATGCCATCGGCGCTCTGGCAGTGACGTGTATCGGCTTCGTACGTTTTGATAGTAGCTCTACACACCAGCCCACCCGACTAACGCCCATGTAGAGACCTTTTGCAAACTACTACGGTCTGTCCTTCGTACTCTACGAGCTATCGACGCCGTTCCTCAACATACACTGGTTCTGCGACAAGCTAAATCTCACCGGCTCTAGAATTCAACTTTACAATGGGTTAGCGCTGATCTTCACCTTCTTCGCTTGCCGGCTCGCTTGGGGAACGTATCAGTCTGTCCTGATTTACTCGGACATTTACATGGCGCTGACGGCATCATCATCCTCGAACTTGCTGGGCACAATGCATGATGACGGGAAATGTGGTGGGAACGTAAGCGGTCTGAGTGCTGAAGGCTCGGCCCGCTGCAAGGACGGGACGCTGCCCATGTGGCTCGTCAGTATATACCTAATTGGTAATACTCTGCTGGGTTTGTTGAACATCTACTGGTTCACCCTGATGATCAAAGCCGTCAAGAAGAGGTTCGCTACCTCATCAAACAGGGGCAAAAGCGCGGACGGGAAGAAGAGTCAGTAGGGAGACCAATGTGGTTCACATTTTTAAACTTTGTTGATCCGCGTTCGACTCCGCATCCACATATCATCCCTGATTTCAAACCCTTTTAGTGTATTTCACCATTTAAATGAGATTCGGCGACGGACTGGCTCTCTTGGTGCTGTAAAGGATTCTTTGACTTCAGTTCAGAGCCAGTCGCAAATTTCAAATTTCCCTTTTGGTAGCATTCTTTGCATAACACTATAATAAGCACAACTAGATGAGGATCATGGAAGGGGGTCTTTTTTCGGTAACAGCCTCTGTCTATTCAATTCATATCTAAGGTAGCTCTTATAGAATGAAGTTGAGGGCGACCCTATAATATGTACAGATATGTCCTCGTAGTTATATACAAACTTCAGCCCGGGACTGCCATTTCCACCAATCTGTGTCAATCTCGTAAACATATGACACCACATAGATACTACATGTCACCAGTAAGGCAAGGATACAGGGTTCGTGTGCTCATCGTACACCGGCATAAGGCCCCAGGGTGCAGGTTCCGAAGCGGGAGGTATACAGTAGGAAGTATTGTCATAGGGCAACGAACTATCGCGGATAGTTAGAAACCATGCAAAGAAGCCAAAATATATCAGGACTTACTATTCAGAGGACCCGTCCAAAGACGGGGTAGCTTCGGAAGCTTGGGAGACCGGAGTGGGTGATCGACCCATCAAGGGCTGGTACAACGGAGGGCATGACTGGCTGCTCGTAGTCGTCAAGAGCTCGGATGTGAAGTTTGTATGATAAAACGTGGATGATGGTTCGAAGGAGAAGGGTTGGGCTTCCACGAGGGGTTGTTCGGGAGACGCGGGCAACCATAGCCCGCTCCATCCCTCGATGCTAGCATAACTGTCATACGGACTGCTGGCGGCCGAGTTGAGGCAATGGCCATTCTCCATTCCGAATGCGCTGTGTTCGAGTAGGTATGGACTTGGAGATCTAGTAATGGGCGCTAGTGAATCCTCGAAAGGGCTGGACTGAGGGCGGGTGTGCGGTGTTTGGGGGACAGTTGACTTGGATGGTGGCGAGTCAAGCTGACCAGCAGTGTTGGTTCGACCTAGAGCAGCAAGCACTTAGCAAAAGGTTAGGGGGAAGGTATCTTATAGTACATACCTGGTTGGCAACTAAAGGTCCGCAGGTGCTGCACCCACTCACTCTTCGTCTGCTGCTTTCGGCCCCTTATGTACTGACAAGATGTACCGTTCCTCGAACAGCGTCGACAGCTAGGCTTTGCACCGTCACATTTGACTTTCCTGTCCCTGCACCGAGCGCAGGCAACATGTCTTGATTCCAGGACGGATGACGCCATTGTTCAGCGTAAGACTCGAAGATGGAAATGGACCAGTAGAAAGAGGGGTTATACTACTGCAGAGGGGCTTCACAAAAGGATATGATCACAAAAGGGTATGATATGCTGCTGATGGACCGAAGCGACGCCTTCGCGAGCGTATATGTAGGGACTGCATGATCCCAGCTCCCCCAGCACACTTTACTTTACCGGTCCAGCAACACGACCTGTGCGGTTCCCCTCATTCCAAAACACAGGCTTGACCACAGGAACGTGGTCCCCTCGAAGGCCTTTGTTACATGCTTGGCTGGACGAGCTGAGCCGCAACCCGCAACCAAGTCAGCCCTAGCCGGTCAAGCACGGTGCAAAGCCTAGACTGCTCTTACGGTAGCCACCGAGGACGCTCGCTGCTCATTCGAGGGCTAATCCCAAACGAGCGCCCTTACTGTGACGACAAAGGCAACGTCGCATGGGTGGATAGCAAGAGCATGCGGCTGTCCTCTTGGCTTTTAAGGAGCTTCACCGACTGGTACATTGAGCTTGGCGGTGAGCTTGGTGCGAAAGACGTTGGGGCTGGCTGAAAAGTGCTGCGTGCCTTGTATGAAGGGCCATCTTTCACCGCCCCTTGCTAGTCGGTCGGCGCGACCGCGATATGTGGGACGACGTCGAGTTTCGCCGTTACATGCTGCTGCGCGTTCCCGCGCAAGCAAGCGCCTGTCTGCATGGCGCGCCCTTCTGGAAGCTGTGCGTCGCTGTCGTGCAACGGACACGGAGGTGGTGGCTAAGTCAGGCGATTGTGTGCGACGCTGCACACAAACAGACTTGAGACCACGAGATCGTCAGATCGCAATAGTCACAGTCGTAGCAGCAGATGGCAAGCCGGACTGTGATGTTCTGGCGTCCAACGGCCCTTGTTAACGGGCAGCTGATCCAACGTCTGCTTGCCTGAACCTGATGCACACAGCTCAGACGATGCGGTATCAGTAAGGCCAGGGTACCGAGTACCGGACGTTGCCGTGCCCCTACCGTCCGACGACAAGGAGATGAAAGGAAGCAGTGTGCGACTTCGGAACTAACAACGGCTCGCTCTTAGCTGTTACTCGCTACCCCAGCCCAAGACCCACTGTAGTGCTGACAAGCTGTTGAGAGCAATCAAAACCTGCATGGCGGAAAAAAATCGTTTCTCCAGGATCCGTCAGGTCATTCCATAGAATTAGAAGACAGGTAATCGCCGACCGTCCAAGGCCGCTAACTACGGTACTACGACATTTATGCCTGGAATGTAGCCGTGGATGAGGAAGCCGTGCAACGTGTCGCCGAGGAGGTTGCGGATAACGGCGATCCAAGAAGGCTCAGGTATTTTTCGATGGTGCGGGTACATCTCCAGACTTGGGTCCCAAGTCCGACTGTGCACTCACCGTCCCACCAAGTCAAGCATCGTACAAACCAAGTCACTCACGTTGCAGACTATGCAACTACCCGCGTGACTTAGTGAAAGCTAGTGTTTGAGGTTGGCAATCGGCCACTCTCGCAGAAACGAAAAGGTTGGATACAACATCCTCGAGTGAGGGCCTTTAGAACAGGATTTTTGGGTAGTCTAAAGAGTAAAACAAAAGGTAACAAGCGCCCTCTAACTGTGGTAGAGCATTTCATTTCCCACTTTTCTGCTTCCAAAGCCAAAAACAAATTCTCAACAATTGCTCTACCTAGTATTCGAACCAAGGAGCTATTGGAGGGGGGGGGTTGAGATGATGTGACTTACTCAACTAATTTCTTAAGAGTTCTGTCAACTGACCGTCCACCAGAACACTCTGCCATTCGGCGAGGTGTTTTCAACCATAATCAAATCAACTGGTGGTTTGATAGAGGTGGGCCGGTTAGCCAAGGTATAGCAACTCGTCTGCTGTCCGCAAAGCTGTACGACATGGCAAACATCTCTACAACGCTTCCAAGTTCATTTAATCCTTGATCAAACTTTCATCTACGCTTGGTGTGATCGTGTTGAAAAGATTCGAGCATTGTCCGTATCTAACTTCCTACATAGCTTACGCGACCGATAGGAAAGACGCTTTCATAGAACGATGAATACAAAAGATCAAAAGAAAAAGAAAAGTCACGTCGGAGGTACAAAGAGGATCAGGGAGGTGATTTGCTGCAGGTCTGATGATGACCGCTGCTCACAACCTGATAACCAATTTCGTCATGAGGATGTAAAGGTCCGAGATACACCAATGCAGCCTACTTGCTTCGTGGAGGGGTCTTTGAAGCATTTTAATACTCATTCTTAAGGTTTATAAAGCCCTTTTAGGAAACTTCGAAGGTGGTGCTATAATATCCGACTTGTCCAATACCGCTTACAAGAGGTAAACAAGGCGAGTCAATCTTGAAACTTCGCCAAAAATAAATACCCATAGCTCGCGCCACTTGCGCCATGATGAATCACTGTTATCATGACCCTGCTGGGGTAGTCTCAAGGACTAGCTTTTGGACCAAAAGTTACGCGCTCACGTAGAGGCAAGACCAGGCTCTGACGAGTAAACAGCAAGCAAGGACCCATCCCTGCCAGGGCAGTAGCTTTGTGGGTTACCTAGTCCCAGTTTAATCTTACCAGATGCATACACTTTTGCCACGCTCCGTAGTGTAAACGTTATCTCTGCTTACTCCGATGCTGACGTTCGCGTATGGAACCCAACACCAACCCTCCTCTACAGCCGCCCCTGACATGTCGTCCGCATCCTTTTCGGATGGCTCCGAGAATACGAACAAAGGCGCATGATCGGTACATAGCACCAGCACCCCACCTTAAGGTTTGAAGAAAACGAACAAAGACAATGAAGAATTTGCCGATGAGTATACATGGAGTGCATAGTGGCAGATCCAGGGCACAACACGTTCCAATAGCGCACGTGGGGTCAAACCTTGTCGGCCAAAAACATATGTATCGTTGGCCTGAAACGCGCGACCAAACTTTGCACCATTCGGTCCGGCAGATCTGGAAAGCGGGGACGGCTGCACCCCACTCTGCCGCCATTGCAAACTTGCGTTTGCCTGACAGCGGTTATAGCAATTTCTTTCGGGTGAATTCACCCTCTCATCTGTTCGGCAAGGCCTCTTCCGGCAGTGGCAAGACATGGACACTCACACACTCACCCACCCACCCTGCACCGGGGGCCTCTGAGCTCCTGAAACGCTGTTTAGAGGGCCGCTCAGATTGGCGTATTTGGTAACCATTTGTTCCAGCGTACGACCCATGCTGTCGATTTACCCTGGGACCCTGCTAGCCGCGCTAAAATGATGTACAGGTCACGAAAGTTGGGACCGCTCGCTCGTTTTTCCCCTCTCGTTGCATATACGAGTATCTACATGCTGGCCGAAAAACAATGCAGAGTAAGAGAGAGGGTGTGGACCAGGTTGAAGTGAGGGTGTGAAAATGGGGAGGTGTATTCCAACCAAGCTAAATATGATGTGGTATCAAATGCCGACGAGAAGCAGTCCCAGTGAACATGGTAACAAAACAAATACCCGATATTAATGCAAGGAAGATGACAACGCCGGCCACCTAGTAAACAGTCAATAGCACCCACTCCACCATCCAATACCAAAAAAAAAAAAGAAGCGAGGAAGAATTTTGCGGCAACGGGGAAAACACACCGTAACATGCCGTATAGACATTCTCTCTCTTGTCACTCAAAGTTTACGGAACACCTTTTCATCACGAGGATCCCTAGGGATCACAACGACTGTCTCCAGCTCGCGGTTTGTATCCCGGGAGCGGCTGCGGAAGCGTTCTTGCGAATCACTGCTCCTCAAGGATGTGCTGTCGTGCTTGGGGTGGCCACCTGAGCTTCCGTGTCTTAAATGGGAAGCGACGGCCTGGCCTGCCGTAATGAACCAGGGAAGCTTGCCATGGGGTTTTACTAGAGACGTCGTCAATTAATAGAGCTGCTTAATGCCAGCATAGACACTTACTCGTCCAGTATTCGCGGTGGTCTTCGTCTTCAGGCACCACGCGACCACGGGTCACAACTTTGGTTACGTAGACAAGGCCGTTTAGAACAGTGTACACCAGTAAACCGGCAATCAAGCCGTATGCAGCACTGTACCCAAACGGAATGAACATGACTGTCACAAAGGCGGGGACAGCGTCGCCAATGTACCGCCAATTGATCATGACGACCTGGCGCATCATCAAACAGCCAACCTGAGACAATTAGCCTGGAGTTCTCCTCTTCGATCGACGGCAGACTCACTATGACCAGCGTGCAGCCAGTTGCCCAGGGTGGGATGGACGCGAAGATAGGGGCGAAGAACATGGAAACGAAGAAACATATGCCACATGTCATAGCTGTAAGACCTGTCTTACCACCTTCAGCAATACCAGCCCCAGACTCAATAAAGGCCGTGACTGGAGAGCAGCCCAGAAGGGCACCAATAGAGATGCAAAAAGCATCGGTGCAGTAGGCGACGGTTGACCTTGGGAAGTCTCCGGTATCTGGATCTACTACACCAGAAAACCGTGCCATACTGTAGAGCGTGGCCGTGCAATCAATGATATCAACATAGAGAAAGGTGAACAGAGCTAGTACAAAGTGCGAAGATTTCTGGGCCACGTTCCAGTCCAGCACATTGAGGGTGCTGATGGGGTGGAAGTCTACGACCTTTTTGAAAAAGTTGAAGCGGTCGTCACCCTGCGGCGTGTGAGGAAAGTACGTGACAGACGTCTCGCGCCTGCCCGCGCCTGCACGTTAGCTTTTCGAAAAGAACCATGTCCAGGTACAACTCACGGCCACGAGATGATTGCCACCAATGCAATGCCAGCTATCATGGCGCTCTTGACCTTGTACGACATCAGGTAGGCCGTGACAATTCCTCCACAAAAGATACCGATCCACATCTGGTGTTCAACCGCTTAGCATAGTGCATGATGCAGCCTGTTTAACCTGCAGTAGCGTGGCAGTACTTACAGTTGGAGATGTCATCTTGTGACTTTTACAGAACCCATTTTCATCTTGAAACGCTTCTGGGCATCCAGCTAACTGCAGTGGTGTCGTGCTCGAGCCCGAAATGGCACCGATACCTGCAGAATGGCTGAGGCCCACCTCGGAGAGGAACAGTCCAATGCCGCAAGCGCTCGCAATCTTCAACGAAACCGGAATAACCTTGACGAGCCACTGGCGCATGCCAATGAGTGATAGGAAAATGAAGACGAAGCCTTCGATAAAGACTGCCGTGAGGGCCAGGCTGTACGACATCAGGCCACTGCCATGATAGCCGACAATTTGGTAGGCAAAATAGGCATTGAGCCCCATACCTGGTCTGCGGATATCTTCAGCAAGGTTTTGGGGAGCATCGCCTACGGATGAGTTTACTTACGCCAGGCACACAGGCATATTGGTCAGGAAGCCAAACAAGAAGCAGCTGAACCCCGCAATGGCTGCGGTTGCCGTGATGAGAGACCGATGGAGTTCTAGATTTCCATCAATGAACAATCACAAAGGCGGATACAGGATGGACGCGCACCTCGCACGCAGCTGTCATATTCCGGGTTTGCCTTGCAAAGGGGGTCTGACGCATCTTTGCAAACACAATTGCCGCCTGTATCGGCTAGGATGGAGGCCTTTAGGATTCAGTGTTTGTTCATATGAAGGGAAACAGCACTTACATTGACGGCAATGATGTAGGCCATTGTAAAGAATGTTGTGAACCCGGCACGTATCTCACTGGTGAATTTTGTGTTTCTGATCTCGAAATCCTAGGTACATTAATTGTAACGTTCCACGAATAGCAACCGAAGGGAGCACCTACATGTCCGGAACCGTCAAGACGAAATACCCTCCCGAAGGTGGAGGCGCCTACGCGACGGTTGATGTTTTCCACTGTCCTCGAGATGGCGTTCATTTTGGGCGAAGGTCGTCGCAGTACTGCCAGCAAGTCCACGATCTCAGAGACTGTGGATTCGGAATCCCAAGTGGCAAAACAAGACTCAGAGCTCTCTTTTTGAAGGATGGTTAAATAGCTTCTTCAGAGTTTGTGCTGGATGCATGTGAGGCCCGTGTATGCAGAGGAAGAAGTCAACTCGGGACGACGAGGATGGATCAAGCCAAGAAGTGTCTACAAGGGCTGATGCAGAGCCAGGTTACAACCAAGGGCGTTATGGACCTTTCAAATACAGAAGCGGAACAAGCACAGCTGATGGAGGCTGCACCTGAGCAGTAGTGGAGGGAACATGCAAGCCAGAAGGAGCTGTCAATGGTGCCTGACAGATTGGTTATCGGCCAACAATTAAGGCGCTACAGCGCCATTTCATGGCGGCGACCTGCAGATGCATCGATGTGACACTGTGGATATTTCGTATGGCTGAGGCCGGAATCTCGGAGCGCGACAAGGATGTGGGCATCTGGGGCCCCCATGGGAAAGTGAAAGCCGGAGACGAGCGGTGGCAAGCCGCCCTATTGCAGGGCGCTTACAGCCGTTTAGTCTTTTATTACGGTTACCAAAGTACTTCCGAAGATTTGATGAATCCTCTGGGAACTGGGGATACGGGTAGCGAGTCAGGGGGGTGTCGCTTAGGACCGCTCGTCAGGAACAACCGGCGTCGATCTAAATCCCTCTGGCTGCGACGCATACCTCCGCGTCTCCTTTAAAACGGCGAACATGGGTATCGTCCAATGTTATCGAGTCAGGCTGAAATGATGCACCACGGTCTAGCCTGGGCCATGCTGGCAGCGGCGCTCTCAAGCTTTCGAGTTCCTCGTTCACTATGCAATGAGAATGTGATAGGGCAGGCGAGCAGTTCCCTCTGCGAGTGCTTTACCCACTATAGCATCGGTGCCCTCGTGTGCCGCACCTTGGGCAGGTCTGGCGGTCTCATCCTGTCGTGGCCGTGTCACTGTGCGCAGAGCACATGACGTGCGGGAAGCTGCACGTCGCCGGATCAACTGGGTCATTGGAAGCGATGGTGACGGAAAGGGAGACATGTAGCAGTACGGCGCCGATAAGCTAGTCACTCGAAATACGTCGTACGACGAGGGCGCTTACTTTTTTGAGCACCTTGGACGCAGTTGGTACTACCCAGCTTTCATTTGGCCCACGTGTGGATCGAAACTCTGCTGGCTCGAGTCGCTCCGTAAAGCCGAGATATGCGCAGGGTGGCTCTGCCTTCCTGCACCATTGCACTACTAGCTCACCCCCGTCTGCAATTCTGAATTCTTTCGCCCGTCCCTACACAGACCAAGCAAGCCACAGCGGAATATGCAACCATCAGCTTTCCTGGGCACTTTGATAAAGTAAAAGACGACCTTTTGCAGCGCTCGCCCTGTGCAGCTTTTATTTTGGCTGCCAGGTATCTGGTCAGCTCCTGATTATGTTTCTTATATCTGATAGAAATTAGCCACTCTTAATCTGTTTGATACTCGCGCGCTTCCGTCTCTCTTCCACGCTCCTTTGTAACTACTAGTAATTTCCTTTCTTCTTTGCAATTGTTCCATCTCGTCCCCGTCATGTTTTCCGCCGATTTGTCTTGGACGGAGCCAGGCACCGAAAAGATTGGGGAGCGAAGAGAACGCATCGCTAAAGAGCGCTCAACTCCTTCGGCTGAACCGTCGATTAGTAGCTCCCCAAGTTCCCGGGCTTCTGAAAGCTCCATCGCGGACGAGCGAGAGTTGTGGTGGGCGTCAAGCATCCGAAAGGCACGGAACCTTAAACCTGCGAAATTGGCACGCCCTTCAACAAGCCTCAGCACAGCAACTCAGCACTCCCGAAAGCCGTCTGCTGGTTTGCCCAGGACATCTGATTCTGACTCGCCTTCGTCAGTCAAGGACCCTTCTTTACACCCGGCCTACACATACTTGTCCACGTTATCATCTACTCTACCTTCTGGTGCACCTCTGGATCCGCTAGAGTACGAAGTACCAGAGCTAGAAGGAGATCTTTCATCCCGGGCGACCAATTCTAGTGTTTCCCGTTCTTCGCGTAAGTAAAGTCAATCGGGTTCAGCTTGTGGATACTGATGATACTCCAAGACGAGCGACGATGGAGCCTAAAGCACCCACACCCACATAAGGTCAACATCATAGATGAGGTCCACGAGGCCCAGCCTCCGTCCACCCGTTCTTTGATAACCCGTAATCCCAGGCGACATAATGAAGCTATCGATCGCGATGATGTCCTTCCGGTAATTGGAATCCCAGAGAAGCATCGAAGGTTGGTGCTCTGGCGACAAACGCACGGTTATCAAACTCACACACAGTTAGGAAGCCATTCAACATGAACATAGAAGGAGCCGTAGATGAGCTGAAACTTCGAGATCAGCACGAAGAGATTAGTATCGTGCCACCCTCCCCAAAGTTTCATCGACCATACGCCAACGGGCATGCCGCATCGAGCATGGTATCATGGCGACCGCCTTCCGACTGGAACATTATTCACACACAAGAAGCAAAACAACAGAAAGAGCTGCCACCGACCCCAGTACTGGATGGGATTGAGATCGCTCACAGCAGCCTGCTGGAACTCACACGGTTCCAGCGATTCATCCGAAGGATGGAGAGCGCCGGACCAAAGGTCATTCTCGATCGCCTTAAAGAAGAGTGGGACGACCCCGTCGACCCAGAGGCCAAAGAAGAGGTACAATTGGAAAAGCGGCTGTGGGTACTAACTGCGTTTCAGCTCCAAAACCTCGCAAGGCTGAGCACGAGTCCGCAGCCCAGATGCCACACAGGCAAGATTCTAGAATTGTACGGGAATTTAGGTCGGTTTATTCCATCTGCCCTGTAAGAGGCTGTGTAGCTGACTGTCAGGAGCTGAGGTGTACCAACTCTCTGCCATGCACCCCAGACAGAAAGTCCAGTATCTGACCACCGAGCCTCAGCGGCCGATGCCGCTTCCGGTAAATGTGTCATATGTGACGGTCCCGGAGCCAGATGTGCCCTGTCCTTGGCCGGATGCTACCTTTTCTCACATTCGCGCCTCGACGTTACCCTCGCTGGTGCCGTCTTCCAAGCTCCCTCAGCTCTTACGCGAATGCCACCGACTGTTAGCGCCGGGAGGTCTTCTTGAAATCCGCATCATGGATGCAGCCCCCGTCCGGAGAACGGCAGGTCCTAAGATGAGGGCCTGGATCGAGGACAGGCTATCGCTCAACCTCGAGAAAACGTTCCGCTGCTCGAAGCCCTGCATGCTGATACCGGGCTGGGTTGCCGATGCTGGGTTCGACGTGCCTACCTTGCGGGGGAAAAACCAAGTCATGAGGTTACCATGTGCGTTCGATGGTGCGACGCCTACAGTTGATGAAGAACTCAAGATGCTTGTCGGCAGGGCACTTTGGAAAGATATATGGGGTTCCTATGTCGACGACGTTCCTAACGAACCCCAATGGTGGTGGGAAGACGACGAAATTGTGCAGGAATGCCTGCAGCACCAGACTGCTTTTGATTGTGGGTCTATATTTGCATACAAAATATGAAGAGTGGCTTGATAGTGGGGGCGCTGCTACAAATGTTTAATGTCTTCTCTTTTTGTTGACGTTTTTCCTACTTATGATACCACCTTTAGACGATGATTGTGCGTGTAGAGAAGGATGAAGTCAGAATGTAAAGCGGAAGCATGGATGTGAGAACATTGGCAGTGGTGTCCATCCCCACCAATTACGGATGGCAGTGCACGTGAACACGTTCCAGGCTCGGGTCCAGCTCTATGCCCATGTACAATTCCGAACATCTGTAGTCCGTGCGACACGTCCCGTTTCAAACCCCAAACAGCCTCGCGCGCTACAAAGTCAGCTCAGCCCACGTAAGTTATTCAGCTCTTCCTTCGTTCCCTTCGCTGTCGCCTCTCCTTTCACTCTCCCTACCTATATTCGAGTCCGCTCCGCCAACTCACGCCACCATGTTCAGTAAAATCGGCACCAAGATTGCGCTTCACAAGGCGGGATTGGGAAACGTCTCGCTGCCCTCGCTGCCCAAAACCGATAGTAGCGCCCAAGGAAACGCAGACAGCGGCACAGGTTATGAGTTCTCGAATCCCTTCGCAAACGTACAATGGGGCAAGGCCTTCTCCTCGTGGCAGACGCCTCCGCCGCCACCCACAGCGGTGGCTGAACCACCCACGATAGGCGGCCGAGCCCCGAGCAATCTGAAGCTCAAATTTCCAGCCATAGACGGTCGTCCGTGCGTCGTCGTGTTCCTCCGTTTTTGCGGATGCCCTTGTATGGCAGTCCAGTTTAGCTTGACCCATCAGGGCCAGTACTGACTTAGCTGGGGGTTATAGTCACTCAGAAAATCTTTCTCCACTTGCGCTCCCTCGCCAACCGCCACACGGGCATCCGCTTCGTCGCTATATCTCACTGCACGCCTGCCGCGACTGCCGAATGGACCAAGAAGCTTGGTGGCGCCTGGAATGTGGACGTTGTCATTGACGAGCAGCGTGAACTATACGCCCTATGGGGCCTGGGCATTTCCAACTGGGGCCACTTGTTGAACCCACGGAACGGGTACAATCAGATAATGTTGGGCAAGAAAGAGGGTGTCTGGGGCGAGAAGGTTGGCGAAGGAGGATGCAGGTGGCAGACAGGTGGAGCCTATGCAGTGGATGAGAGGGGTGTTGTGAGGTGGGGCGGGCCAATGAATAGTGTGGATGAGCATATCGTGTTAGAGGATGGAGTCAAAGCTTTGAGCTTTGGAGGTGGTCCCGGCGTGTTCTAGACGGGGCATTCAGCGTGTGTTCAAGAATTTGGGCTTTTCGAGGCGTTCATCTGGAAAGATATCCATGGCTGTTTTAGCGTTAAGTGTATTTGAAGCTTGCTTCCATGCGCCGTCTCCAGATCCGATATAGCGTGATATGTGTGTGCGTAAGCGATAAGGATGTGCTTCACTATAGGTGTTCTGCATAGTGGTTCAGCTGCCACGAGGAAGAACTGCATTCTCGCGTGCGATCTCCTTTTCGACATGTACCTACAGCTTGTAGCGGATGTGTGGGGGCGCATCGTATGATTTTAGGGCTGAGGATTCAATGCGGGTTGGGCCGGTCCTTCGCTCCCAGTTCAAACTATAGGCAGCCACCCAAATTTAGCCTGTGACATCCGAAACATAATGGCGTTCGTAAAATTGTTGCTTGCATTCCCGTTCCCTCTATTTATCGGAGTCTCCGAGAGCATTGGTCTCTGGACTAAGGGGTCACTTCCAACCTTGACCTTGACTTCATCCATGCTGTGGCTCCTATACTAACTGGTGTACAGACGAGGAATCCGACGCCTCTATCGAAGTGGCATGAACAATACTTTTATGGCTGACCCGCTCCCCAATGATGGTGGATATACTCTTCCACAGGCAAGTTTAGCCCGTTTCTGCTAAGACCCTGCGCGCCATCTCGTCCAAGATCGAGGTCTTGCTCGTAGATCGGTATACGTGTCGTGTCTTTATGATAAGTTGCGTGTATGTTATAGTAGCTATATTGACCTGAAACCTCATCAGTGACATGTTCGTGGGAAGGCTGACGTGGTGCGGGTGTGTACATATGTTCTTCTCCATCGAAGATTGGCATCGAAAAGTCTGTCGCTGCGTGATCGAGAATATGCGGGTCAATTTCTGGGATGATGGTTGCGGGGGTTGATTGTGATTGATCTTGTGAAGATGAAGAACTGGCACCAATTTCAACCATCTTGTCCCCCTCCACGCGAACCTCTCGGTCACGTAAGCGCCGCATCAACTCTAGGAATTGACTATTCTGAAACTTATCGCTAGTGTTGTCGGCCACTCTTTCCAACAATCGTCCCGCAGTCTCCGCCATCTCATCATCGTTTTGCCGTTGTTCCTCTTCTTTCTGTTGTGGCTGCTGCTGCACTGCTTGGTCCTCCCATATCCTGTCTTGGTTTATACGACCCGGTAAAGCATGTAATGGATAGGTCGACATCAGCCTCTCATTTATAGCTCTAATCAAGTGATCACAGCGTATCTTGACATCTTGAGGAGCTTCTCGGTTAGCGGCTTTCTCCAGCGTTTCCACGATCGACTTTGCTTCACTAGGGTCGGTCAATTTACCCATGGATTCCATCTTCTCCAATATGCCGAAAAATTGTGAGGCTTCTGATGACTGACCAAGTTCGATGCAGGTCCTGATTCTGTTGGCAGCAAAAGCAGATAGAGTTATACCTGGTCGCTCTTCCTTTGTGCGTAGCATGGCAGGGTCTTCGGTGTCTGCCTGCTTTGAAGTCTTCACCTGTGTCTCTTCTTGCAGTATCGCATGTTCGGCGGCTGCCTCTTCTAACATGTCTTGATGAGCATCTGCAAAAGCTCGCTCAAAAGCAGCTTCATCGAACTGGGGTATCGACTCCTCTACCCGTTGTTTGCCTTGTGCCACTTCTGATATCGCATTACTATGCATTAACCCGAAGCCAGACGGCTGAGACATGAAACCTGTAGATCCAAGCATTGCCGGTCCTGTCATACCCATAAGCCCATGCTGTGAAAATGGCTGCGGCTGCACAGCTGGTGTTTGTTGGCTCATGAAGTCTTGGTGCCATGACAAAGCAACGTTCGGAGCCTGCACCAGGTGCTGATGAACTTGTGGGGAACGTGATGGATGGATATTGAGCTTCTGAAAGTCGGTTGCCCAGTCCGGGGCTTGAGAAGCTTGCGCAAATTGTAGGGGAGGCTGGGCAGCGAGGTGTGGAAGATGGTGAATCGGCTGGGTCGGAACGGTGTGTCCCGCTTGAAAAGCCTCGAACTCGTGATCTATGGTTCCCGCGCCGGGTCCGGATATTGATCTGAAGCCCTATATGCTGTCAGTATCAGTTCGCAGAGCGAAGGGTTGGCAACGCTGACCTGCGATGGCGTATGGCGACCGACAAGGCGATCTTGCTGGAGCGTGCGATCTACGGAAGTGTGCTTCTGAAAGTTTTGGAGGGCATTTGACGGTCCGCAAAGGTCGGCCATGTTGTATAGAAGGCACAAAATCAACGCACGCTATGCAAAAGGCTGAGTTACAAGAGAGTCTGAAGTGACATGCGCGTGGAAGTCATGGCCCGCGTGTGATAGAATGCCGAGGTCGCTCTTAGCGCACCCTGGTCGTGTCGGTGATTGTGGTGCCCCGCCTCGGAGCTTTCCACCATCACGAAATCCGGGGGCAATTGCACAGTTCTCGAAACCTACTATATCAAGCTATTCAAATATCGCTAACGTAGCTACATGATCATTCCAAGAACTAAGACTACCAAGATGATCAAGTAAAAAAGGCCATTACCGTCAACCACCGGAACAAAGGGGATACTGGAGTGTGCATTTCGTACGCCAACACGATTCCGGACCGTAAAGACAAAATGGATCCTTCGAACCTCCAAACCAATGCTCATAAAGTGACATGCTTAGAGAAACATCTCTCTCAGTCCGCCGACTCGTCTTGGCGAGCTACGCCTGCGTGATGGGGATCGGGATGGCTGCCTTCGGCGTACCCAAGCGTATTCGGGTCGGCCATGGTCACGCCGCTCTTCAATCAGGAGACGGGTGCCGCTTCGTGTGCGTAAACGACGGGTGTGTTCGAACAGAATCTCTGTTTCCCGAGGCTCCATTTCACGGAGGATAATTAAATAGTTCGGATCGGCCTGTAAAACAGTTAGAATGCAACACCTTTGAGAAACAGGTGCGAAGACATACCCTATCAACTTCGTAAGGAATGTCATAGTACATCAAGGTATCGACAGCTAAGTGCTCCTTGTGTACCTTGACATAGGTAGGTTGATGCGCAAGACGTAGAGGATTGGCTGGTGACAACCCCTCTTGAAGCTTGGGAGCATCTTCGGCCTTGATCATGGCGTGAATCTGGTTGTCCTGAAAGCCGAACTTGGACAGCCGCTTGCGCATCTCTTCTTCAAGCTCCTTCTCCTGCTTCTCTTTCCTTTCCTTTTCTTCCTCCTCCTTTTTTTTCTGCTTCATCAAGAAGCGCTCCCACTCCTCCTTCTCCTTTTGCTTCCTCTGCTCCTCTTCGATCTTGAGTTGCATGATGAGCTCCTCACGCTGCTTTTTGGCCTTGGCAGCGTCAGCCACCTTCTTTGCTTCATATTCTGCGACGACGCGGTCTTGCTCGGCTTTCGCCCTCGCCTCCTTCTCTGCTTTCTCCTTGTTGAATTCATCAACAGCTCTCTGGCGAGCCTCTTGGGCATCACGAGCAGCCTTCTCCATCTTGATTTGATTCTCAGCAACGATACGTTTGCGCTCCTCCTCTTGCTCCCTTGCCCGCCTCTCCATCCTAGCGACGTTGTCGGCGATAATACGTTGGCGTTCAGCCTCCTCGTCCTCTGCCTTCTTTTTCATCTTAGCGATATTCTCGGCGATAAGTCTCTTCCGCTCCTCTTCTTCTTTCTCCTCCCTTTCGATTCTCTTTCTTTCTTCGCGCTCCTGCTTTAGTTCCCATTCTTTCTTCATGAGATTCTCTCTTGCCTTGGCTTCCTCTTCTCGCGCAGAGCGCTTCCTTTCCTCCCGCTCATGTTTCAATTCCCAATCCTGCCGCAATCGCTCTTCTCTCAACTTAACTTCCTCATCTCGCTCAAAACGCTTCCTTTCCTCCCGCTCATGCTTCAATTCCCAATCTTGCCGCAACCGCTCTTCCCTCGATTTGGCTTCCTCCTCCCGTTCCAACCGCTTCCTTTCCTCACGCTCGTGCTTGTACTCCCATTCTCTCTTCATGCGCTCTTCATCTAGTTTAATACGGGCCTCTTCTTCCTCTCGTTCATGAATGTTTTTCATGTATTTGAGCTCCATCTTCCTCTTGAGAAGCTCCTCACGCCTCTCCATCTCAAGCTTCTCCTCGGCTTCCTTGAGGCGCTGATTGGCTTGAAGGAGCTGAATCCGGTCGAACTCATGGCTAGGAGAATCGTCCCGATGATGGTGGTGGTGGTGATCCGATCGGGAACGAGACCGACCCTGGCGTGCTACTTCCAGCCTGAGCTCTGCAATCTCGTCTTCCAATCCCCATTCGCCTGGCATCTTGCGAGATCTCCCGCGGGCCTCGACGTGCGGGCTTTTTTGCTCGGACCGTATTTTGGGGTTGCTCTCATTGTCCAGGCGAGTGGTGTTGACGATGGTCACGTTTGGGGCAGGAGAATGGCCTTGTGAGCGGGTGCGATGGAGACCGCTGTACGTGCGGGTCTCCGGCACCAGGAAGTCGACTCTGCGACGTTCAAAGTCATCATCTCGAACCCGGGGATGGACTAGGCGTGTCCCGCTGGCGATCCGGTCACTGCTGCTGTACCACTCGTCCTCCCAAACATCGGCGGGCGGCATGGTTGGCGAATAGTGGAACAGTGGGAATATATACCAATACAGATGCTCGGGATACAATTAAGGGACTCAGGTCAAGGGGGGTAATGGAAGTGCGATGGAAAAATGCACGGGTCGTGTGGGCACACTCAGCTCGCTAGGCGGGGCAGGCGGGGGATGAAGATATGTAAGTTGACGGGTGGGCAAGCACACCGGGCACGGGGGCACAAACAAGCAAGCGCAGGACAAATGTGTAGAAGAGAGAAGAAGAGCGGGGAGCAGCGATTTGAAAGAAAAGAGCGCTGGCAAGCTTGGGGGCCGGATCCAACTAGTGTCATCAGGCAACGACTGGGCTGCTGGGGCTGATGGTGATGCTGGTCTTGTGGACCGCCAGATGAGTGGTGCATCGCGCACCACGCCTCGACACAGGCCATACGGCGCCGCATCGTCCCTGGCCTGTCGACATGATGCGTACTGTGGGCGCGCGCTGGCTCATGCCGCGCTTGCTGTACGCGCCGTGGAACGATTGAGCTGCTTCTGTTCGGTCGAGTCTGCAGCAGGGTCGCTCCCGCGCGCGAAGCGGAACAGCTCGTGTTCGGAGGCGGGGCGTAAGCGTGGCGTGCTCATCATCCTTCCAGCCTCATCGACAGACCTTGGTCATCCATTCGAACGAGGACGGCCATGTGATATCGCGACTTGAGTCCCCGATTACCATCTGCGAGACTGTTTCATGCTGCACCCACCACGGGGGCATTCCGCCAAGATCCCATGCCCTGAACCGTGAACACCAGCCTCGGCTCCAACCAGGGGGTATCGAGTCCGACATCGCAACGTGGGTCCCTAGTGCTGGTCTATATATACAACCATGCGTGGCTAAGTTCATTACCGCCTCGCACTGTACACGCTGTGCAAAACGAATGGATACATCGTTGCTTTGGACGGCCGACCCGCTTTGCGTACTTGATAATTTGGGGGCGGACTTGTTGTGTTGAAATTGCCATTGGTGCTTCGTCGTCGGCTTCCGTCCTATTTTTGTCGCCGTGTTCACAGGGATGTCGGGTGTTGGCGCTGACTTCCCCATCAACAATTTGCTAGCCTTGCATCTTGTTGCGCACCGCTTAATTACTGAAAATACTAGAAATTTCGGAGCACTTCGCCACGTCGTTGAACTTACAGATGAGAAGCAGGTGTACTACAATGGTAGCATCGGCGTGTTAGTAATAAGCTGTGCCACCAATGCTGACGGGATGCATGATTGCAGCGTGAATGCCCCGAAATACGAATAGAGCTACAACTGGATCCTCTGGGCCTCGATACTGGAATGCGGTGGATTTTTCGCAAGGTTGGCAAATTTTCAGGCTGAATTCATTTCTGATAGGAAACATATAGGAGTATACTCTACGAGCATCCTGTAGTAGAATATAAATGCCGAGGCGGATACTCAGCCAGATCGATATTTACAAGTCACTCCCATTATAGACGCTTGCTAGGCTTCAAATAAAGGCCCGAATGGAGTTCAGACGAGCTCAAACGTCGATTAGCTAAGCTTTCATACGGCGTTCTTGCAAAGGCAGGTCCACGGCACAAGTTAGACTGCACCCACCCCAAGCTTACGAGCTTGTATATCAGGCTCTCTACGATGCAAAATGATTTTGGTCATCTTGAAGTGGTGCGTGTAAGCTAGTGGCAAGTTGTATTGTTCAACCACTTCTTCCACCAAGCACTTGCTCGAGGCTATTTTTGCTGTTCTGATATGTCTTTTCCAGGTAGTCCTCTTTCTTATCCAGGTTAGAAAGCTCGGCTTTGAGCTTAGTACCCTCATCTGAAATTCTCTTCTGCACGTCTAATATGGGGGTGCAGACGAACCTGTTGAGGTTAGCATTTGACGGGCACGGCATCGAGGGAATTTCCAAACGCACATCTTCCCGACGCCCTCATAAACCTTGGTATCCTTAGGAAGCGAGTCCATTTCGCTTGCTGTGAGCTGTAGCATCCTGCTCTCTCGGCTGTTGGCAACTTTCTGTTGTTTTACAATGACGAGCTGCTGTTCGGCAAAAGCCTTCTTCTGGCCTATCTCCTGCAGGACCTAGGAAAAGTGAGCTCGCGTGCGGCAAGATGTACGCAACATGCTAACCTTCTGCAGAGCCTCATTTGGTATCGACATGGTGGCGATGAGAGTTAGGTGATCTATCGTCGACGTTCAGATGTTCCTCTCTGTAATCTTGTGGCAAGGCTGCTCGGTTAATCTTGCCCGGCAGCGCATCTATCACGTGCACTCACAAGCTCAAATTGAATGTACACGCACTCACCGGGTAGCGAACGCCGAAGATAGTCAAAATAATACCTCCAAACGATAATCAAACTCAAGCGCCACTGCGGAGAACCTGAGATTGTTTGCGCACCCGTAATCTGCAGGGATTTTCACTGAGTGCTTGACGGAAAGCACGGACCCTGATCATGCAAAAGTCTAGAATGACGCTGTAGTCCGGACGGTGTGTCCGTGACAGCACAGGTTTTCAGGCATTTCACCGTACCGCCACCTACCAGTTCGTTGTTATACTTGGATTCTACTTTCTCAGTCTGACACTCAACTACAATGAAACCACAGCATTCGCGTATTGCCTAGCACATTTATCAGCATCACATTCCGAGCTTCTGAACTAAGTTGTACCCTGACGTGAGAACGTTTGCTCTCCTTCAATAATCCAGACTTTTGTATCGTACATTATACAGATAGTCATGGCTGCGAATATAATATCTTGGTTACCTTCTATACCTTATTCTCCTGCCCAAGAGGGTGTAGGCAGGTGGCTGCCCGTGACGTCTACTCTGAACTGGTGTGAAGAGGTACGCTTGCGAATCTTTCACAGTCCGCTGTAGCTCACAGAAACAGGACTACTATGCGACAATATACTCAGCAGAGATTGTCAACAGCCTAACTAACCTTTGGTTCATGTACCTGGCAGGCAAAGGCATTCGAAATTGTTTGCTGCATGGCCACGATACAGTCTTCTTAGTATCGTATATCGGTTACCTCCTAGTCGGAACCGGTTCTTTCTTCTTCCACTCTACTCTGAAATGTATGTCTATTTCAATATCAAGCGTTGGTGGAATAGCCTTCTGACCGTGCGTGCGCCAGACCCTATGCAGCTCGTCGATGAGCTTTCGATGATCTACACGACATGCCTCATGTGCTACGTAACCTTCTCATACGGCAGGTCGAACAGAGATTCTGCAATCTTAGGAGCCTCCTTGACCGGCTTATCGCTGTTCATCACCTGGTATTACCACGTCCTTCAAGATCCTGTGTTCCACCAGGTTGTATACGCCATTCTGACCATCGTCGTTTTCTTCCGGGCTGTCTATGTTATGGAGGTCACGCTACGGCTGAAGTTCCGTTCAGAGGAGGCTAGAGAAGCTAAGACGAGCGCCAACGAAATAACTCGAATCATACAGGAACAAAAAGATCAGAGAGACACATTGATCCTGAAACAGATGTGGACTATGATAGCCTGGGGTCTGAGCATCTTCTTGGGCGGGTTCCTGCTCTGGTATTTGGATAGAGCCCATTGTTCGACCTTAAGGCAGTGGCGCAGGGAGATCGGCATGCCCTGGGGTTTCTTCTTAGAACTCCATGGTTGGTGGCATATCATGACGGGATACGGGGGGTATGCCTATATTGTATGGGGCACATGGCTCCGTCATTGCCTGGACGGCAGACAAGACGAATACACGCTGTACTGGCCGCGGTTTACGACCATGCCAATGGTGGTTAAGCAGCAACGAGCTGTTGCCAACGGCTACAGTAATGGATCGGCGGAAAAAGGCTTGTAGATTTTAAGCTGGAGGGACGTTGGGAGTTCCTGCGACGACTAGACTGCTCAAGTAAAGGCTATGTTTTATGTCCATAGAATAGAATCAGCAGCCAGTAAATCGGATATGAAGTATAGAGCGAGGAGAATTAAGTGCAATGCGCTGGCGCGGCACCGAAAGCTAGTGCCTGTCGCGTAAACAAGGTTAGCGCGATTGGTCTGTGCTTGCTCT
>Ga0247757_10000147_pt1 | contig 58126 bp, 39 predicted proteins | sample UWRJL126311R4_FD_180929 | JGI IMG/M metagenome (GOLD analysis project Ga0247757, IMG submission 180929) | Plant litter microbial communities from Arlington Agricultural Research Station in Wisconsin, United States - UWRJ-L126-311R-4 | ecosystem: Environmental > Terrestrial > Plant litter >... | reverse complement strand
CGACTACACCGTCGGCGTCTCGCTCGACGAGACCACCACGCTGGAGCACGTGCAGGAGCTGCTGGCCTTCTTCAGTGAATCCGCCGTGCTGCCGGCCGCCCCGGCCGAGCTGGCCGATTACCCCGCGCCCTTCACCCGCCACTCAGCCTACCTGGCCGCCGCCGTCTTCAACAAATACCACACCGAGCACGAGATGCTCCGCTACATCCGCCGCCTCGAGGCGAAGGACCTGTCGCTGTGCCACTCGATGATCTCGCTCGGCTCGTGCACGATGAAGCTCAACGCCACGAGCGAGATGTTTCCGGTGACGTGGCCCGAGTTCGGCCAGCTGCATCCGTTCGCGCCGTCCGAACAGACGCGTGGTTATGCCAGGCTCTTCGCCGACCTCGAGCAATGGCTCGCCGAGATCACCGGCTTCGCCGCCGTCTCGCTCCAGCCCAACGCCGGCTCGCAGGGCGAATACGCCGGCCTCCTCGTCATCCGCGCCTATCACGAGTCGCGCCACGAGGGTCACCGCAACATCTGCCTCATCCCGACCAGCGCGCACGGCACCAACCCCGCCAGCGCCGCGATGTGCAACTTCAAGGTCGTCCCGGTCGCGTGCGACACCAACGGCAACATCGACGTCGCCGACCTCAAGGCCAAGGCCGCCGAGCACGCCGCCAACCTCGCCGCGCTCATGGTCACCTACCCGTCCACCCACGGCGTGTTCGAGGCCTCGATCCGCGAGATCTGCGCCGTGATCCACCAGCACGGCGGCCAGGTGTACATGGACGGCGCGAACATGAACGCGCAGGTCGGCCTCACCTCGCCCGGCCACATCGGCGCGGACGTCTGCCACCTCAATCTCCACAAGACCTTCTGCATCCCGCACGGCGGCGGCGGCCCGGGCATGGGCCCGATCGGCGTCGCAAAGCAGCTGGCCCCGTTCCTGCCGGGTCATCCGGTGGTTTCCCCGGCTGGCTCTCAGCTCTCAGCGCTCAGCTCTCAGCTCCACCCCATCGGGGCGGTGAGTGCCGCGCCCTGGGGCTCCGCCTCCATCCTCGTCATTTCCTGGATGTACATCCGCATGATGGGGCCGGACGGCCTCACGCGCGCGACGCAGTTCGCGCTGCTCAACGCCAATTACATCGCCCGTCGCCTCGAAAAATTCTTCCCGGTGCTCTACCAGGGCGCCGGCGGGCTCGTCGCGCACGAATGCATCCTCGAGTTCCGCCCGTGGAAGAAGCACGGCCTCGAGGTCGAGGACGTCGCCAAGCGCCTGATGGATTATGGCTATCACGCCCCGACGATGTCCTTCCCCGTCCCCGGCACACTCATGATCGAGCCCACCGAGAGCGAGACCAAGACCGAGCTCGACCGCTTCTGCGATGCGCTGATCTCGATCCACGGCGAAATGGCCGCGGTGGCCAGCGGCGAGAGCGACAAGGCCAACAACCCGCTCAAACACGCCCCGCACACCGCCGCGGTCGTCTGCGGCACCGAGTGGCCGCATCCGTACACGCGCGAGACCGCGGCGTTCCCCGACAAGTGGACGCGCGCCTCGAAGTTCTGGCCCGCGGTCGGCCGCGTCGACAACGTCTACGGCGACCGCAACCTGGTGTGCAGCTGCGTCGGCATGGAAGCCTACGCGGCGCCCAGCGCCGCGAGCTGAGAGCTAGGTGCTCAGAGCCAAGAGTTCCTGGCGTTCTGGCGATAGCTCTGGCTCTTGGCTCTCGGCTCTTAGCCCTTAGCTAATCCCCCTCGATCTCGGGCGGCTTGATCACCGTCAGCAGCCGGTCGAGTTCGGCCGGCATCGGGTTGCGGATCGAGAGCACGGTGAGGACCGCCGGACCGGCCGGCAGTTTGACCTCGGCCGGCTTGCCGGCGGCGAGACCGAGCAGGACCGCGGCGAGCGGGGAGTTGTGCGGCAGGCATTCGATGCCGCTCTCCGGGTCGGTTGCGGTCTCGCCATAGGTCGCAATCAGGAACGTAAAGCGGTGCTTCTGCTTGCCGCCCACGTCCGCCTTCTCCACCCGCACCACATGGCCGAGCTGGGCGAAATCAGTCGGCTTCGTCAGCCAGGTGGCCGGGTCGACCTCGATGAAGGTGTTGCGCCGCGAGAAGCGGTCGAGTTCGTCCATCTTGCGATCGACCTGGCGGATCGCGTCCTTGGCGGCCTTGAAGCCGAAATTCTCCCGCAGGTCGCCCTGGCTGTGGGCCTCGATCTTGTCCTCCACGAGCGCGGCGCGCTTCACCTTGAGGGCCGCGTACTCCTCGGCGAGCACCCGGCCGAAGCCGCGCCGCACGTAGATCACCATCGGGGGCGGCGGGGCGATCCGGAAGATGTTCTTGCGGCGGGGAGGAGCCATGTGGTCCCGAGTGAGCGAGCCGCGAAACGAAAGGCAAGCCGGGTGCGGCGTCGCCGCAAGCTGAGAGGCTGGAGCCCGGGGCTTGGAGATCTCAAATCCTGTAGCGGCGGTCTACGACCGCCGACCCAAGTCCCGCCATACCGAGTCTTCCCTTGCCGCGTGAACCACCCTCAGCACGAGCACCTTCCCTAATCCTTCATCCACCTCGTAGATGATTCGGTAGGGAAATCGTTCCGGATAACGCCAGCGCAGATTCTTGGTCGGATGCTTGCGCGCCGCGAGCAAAGGATTGACCGCCAGCTCCCGCCAAACCCGGATCGCTTCGTCGAGAAATTCATGGCCCAGGCCGGCTCGCTTGTCCTCATACCACAGCGCGGCCGCGGCAACGTCCTCCTCAACGCGAAAACTGAAATCTACTTCCCAGGCCACGGACCGAGTTTGGCCCGTAAACGTTTCTCCATCTCTTCGAGACCGACTCCTGAAGCGGGATCGCGGCGATATTCCTCACGCCGCTCCTCTACCAAGCGTTCCTCCATCAGGGACAGTCCGGATTCATCCAATTCCAACGCCCGCCGCATCAGCATCTGACGCTGCTCAAAAGTCAGCTTCGGCAACTCAGCCATGACTTCATTGAAGCTCATGCCAGCAACTTACCAGCAGTGCCTTTCATCGCAAGCCCGGGTTCAGCTCGCGCGGAACAGATCAATAGCCGCGTCTAGTTCTCGCACGGCTTGTGCGAGAATTTCAGGTTCCTTTAAGGTCCAGGCCATGCCGAGATACTGACCGCCCACTCAGCCCGGCCAACCCTCCGTCCGTAATTTCTCCGTAAGCGCCACCATGGTAGCGTGCACCGCGGTGGGTTAAGCCGTTAACGATGCTGTCGAGTTTAGTATCATTGGCACCTGCTCTTGCCAGCCTGCTTCCATCAATAGCTCGAACCTCAGCTGGCTCTTTTTTAGTCCAAGCTTGAGTTCTCCCGCACTAACCGCCGAGGCCGCGTGCGCCGTGAGCAAATCGAAGAGCTTCTTCTTGTAGTCGGTATCGTCGTTGCCCTTGAGATGCATGCCTTTCGTTTCGAGGATCGCAAAACGCATTTCATCCGCCGCAGCCTGTTCAAGGCACACGAGGAAGTCGGGATAAACTTTCTGCCGCTGCCAGCCTTGAAGATGCCAGTCCTGTTGCACGGCGATGCGATGCCACCATTTCACTGCCTTGTCCGCATCGAGATACCACGCTAGGTTTTGTTCCAGTCCGTTAAGCTGCTTCTGATAAATTACCTCAAACAGGTGCCGTTCCAAGTCCAGCCCGCCTTTGCGCTGCAGAGTGTGATCGTTGGTTGCGACATTCAAGGTGAGCGTCTCCGCCAACTCCCAATTCAAATTGGGATCGTTGGTCGCCTCCAACCGAAACGTAATCCGTCCTTCCTCCATCAGCTCGCGGAAGATTGCCTCTGTTGCCGTGTTCACCTGCGCGCGCAGGTCGGTGCGAATCGCCTGGGCCAGCGCAAGCCGGTGTGTCTGCAATTGCGCATCCGTAGCCCCGCGTGAGCGCAGCACAACGAGTGTTTCTTCGAGGATGCGTGCCGCCTGCCACGGATTGGGTAGCACATCGCCGAGCAAACGCGTGAGTGCCGCCAATTCCAATTCGCCGTCTGCGGCCAGCGGTTGTGCGGCAGCCGTATGCCCCGCAAACTTCGTTGCCCCATCCTTCGTTTCTTCCACCGAAATTGCCGTGACCGTGCGCGAGTAAGTCTCCGTTTCGCCCAACACGTATGTAGCGCTTTGGCTAAAGCGGAGCGTCTCCCAATCCACCTGACTCAACAGGTCACGGTCGTAATCAAAAGGCCGCAACGCGCCCTTCGCATCCTTGGCCAGCACCCGCGGCAGGAAAATCTGAAGGCCGGTAAATACCTTCTTCCGGTGAATCGTCTTTTGATTGTGCGGTGGACTCTTTGCGTCGCCACCGGCCTGGACCTGGTCGGCGAGATCTCCCATGCCTTCGTCCTGCAATCCCTCTTGTACGCCCGTCACCGCATCACTCACATCCTGGTCGAAGGTAAACACGTAGCACTGGTCTAGTTCCGCCACACCGGTACGCTTTGCATCGGGTTGGCGCAATACGCGACCGATCATCTGGGTGATCGCCGTCTTAGCCGTCGTGCGCGAAAGCACCGATAGAACATAGGCAAACGGACAGTCCCAGCCCTCGCGCAGGGCGTCCTTTGTAATAATGAACCGAACCGGGCACGTCTCGGCCAAAAGGTCCTCGTCACCGAGTTCGTCGGTCTCGGATGATTTCACCCGAATCTCCTCCGGTTTGGCGCCAAGTTTATCGATGAGATATCCCCGCGCATCTTCGGCGTGGATGGTCGTCTTGTCCCGCTGGTCTTTACCCGTGCGTTCCACCCGCACCAGCAAGATGGGTCGGATATAGCGGTCGGTATTGCCCCGCAACCGCCGCGCCGCTCTCTGCAATTCATCGAGTTTATCAACTGCGGCCTCCAGCGCGAACTTCCAGTCTGCCCGCTCGTCATTGATCAGTCGAATCGGCAGCTTGATCATCTCTTCCTGCTGGAGCGCGGTCCCGGTGACATTTACGACGACGTTGCTTACGCGCTCCTTGCCCCCGTTGGGTGTGGCAGAGAGTTCGAGAATGAAGCTCGGATTGAAACCGGTGAGAAAATCGAAAGACGCCTTACCGTAGGCCTTGTGGCCTTCGTCCATTACCACCAGCGGACGCAACAAGCGGAAAACATTGTTCAGACTTTGTCGCACAATCACTTGGTCACCCCGAAAATCGTCCTCGTCCATGGTCACTCGATCGAGATTAGGCACGATTTCCAACAGTGCCTTATTCTTCGGCCCATCGTCCACTTCCGGAAAGAAACTCGGATAGCGACCACTATCCTGAAACAGCTTTCGCTTGTCCTTGGAGTCTTCGCGAATCGCGCCCGCTTGGAGCATGATAAGCATTACGCACAGGTGCGTCTCGGTATCCTCACGCGTAAATGCGTCGTCCTTGCGGAGCAGCTTGATCCTGCCGCCACTGGCTCGCTCCAACCGCTGCCGATAGCCACTCTCGCGATTGGCGAATGCCTTCCATGTCTGACGGAAGATCGCATCGGTCGGTATCACCCACAGCACCAGCCCTGTCTGTTTTTTTGTATAAAGCGTAAGGAGGGTTTCCAATGCCGCACAACCGAGCAGGGACTTCCCGCCACCTGTCGGCACTTTTACGCAGAGATTGGGAATCGGCCGGTCCAGACCATCCATGCGCGCGATATAACCGGGCGTCACTAGCGTGTTGTCGTCCTTGCGCACCGCGGGCAACGCGCCCACCCCAGCCAAGGCGTTCCAGGCAGTGAGGCACCAGTCAGGACCAGCGACGATTTTGCCTTTTCTCAGCTGAAACGCGATGAACTCCTCAGCTTCGCTTCGTTCGGCGGCAAAACGAATGAGAACACGCTCCAGCTTATCGAGTACCGCCTGCTGATAATCCTTCAGCTTCATGCGCGCGGCGCAACAGACTCCCCTAAGATACGGTGGATCGCGTAGGGCAACTGGCAAAACTCCACCCCGCGCGCGGCGAGATCTTTCTGGCTGATGTACTTCGCGGCCGCGAAGACGAGCGAGCGCTGGCCCGACACACGTCCGGCAACAATACCCTCAAGCTTCGTCTCCGTCAGCACTGCAGCTTCCGAACGCAACCATTCTTGATTCGGATGATAGAGCAGGTGGACCCGATAGCGTTCCGCTTCTCCGATAAATCCATCCCCGGCCTTTGCCTGCTTCGCCACTGAAGCGAGCGTGCGGCCGGTGGCTGTGTAGAAGACATATTTCGCCAGCGCGTCGAAAGTCGGCAGGTCCTTGCCCGCCAGCAAGCCCTCAAGATTCATCTCTGCGCCGAGCGTGCAGTAACTGAACGCCCCACCGAGACCGGGGGCCTTTTCTTTGATCATCATTTCGCCCGTCACGACAACTTCGCCGGCATCCACTGTGATCTTCACCTCGTCGTATTCCGCACCCTCAAGCCGCTTGATGCTCTCAGCCTTCTCCACCAGCGCATCTGCTTTTTTAAGCTTCGTCCAGTTGAGCGCTTCGCGCATGAGTTCGGTACGCTTGGTGCCCGTGAACGGATAGCCTCGGATGACGCGGCGTATACGTTCGGCGGTGAGCGTGTCGGCGTAATTCTCGCACTCAATGAGAATGAAACGGCGATTGCCGCCGTCTTTTTTGTTCTGCGCTAGGACAGCGTGCGCTGTGGTACCGGAACCTGCAAAGGAGTCTAAAACAATGGAATCCGAGTTGGTGGAAATTTGGATTATTCTTTCGACGAGTTCATGTGGCTTAGGAGCGTGTATTCCCAGTTCTCCTCGTTCGGAAAATATTTCGAGCAGCAGTTTTTTGGATCCCTCTGTGTCTCCAACGTCTCGTGCCAACCAAAGCGTGTTCGGCACCAAACCCCGATGTGCTCCGGCCAGTGGTTTAACACGCGGTCGACCGTTACCATTCTTGGGCCAATAAACTCGGTCCTGGGCCTTAAGTTTCTCGAATTCGGGTTCAGTCGCACCCCAACAGCGCCCCTTCGGTGGGTCGTGGATCACCCCTGTTGGTGTTGTAATTTTGTAGACTTGATTTTTTCGAAACCCCTGCGCCGAAAACGGGATCGTTCCCGATACACCACCATCTTCATCATCCGAAATTTCCTCTACAGCCTCAATCGGTATGAGGTTTCGAACGAGTTTCCAGGTATCGGGCAGGCATTTGGAATAGAGCAGGAGATGGTCGATGCTCGGTGACAAAGGCGCCCTGTTCTCTCTGGAGGTCCTCTTCTGCCAAGCAAGCTGTCCGACAAAGCAATCCTCGCCAAATATCTCATCGAGCAGACTTCGAGCGTGATGGATTTCGTTATCGTCGAGAGTTATCCAGAAACTTCCAGTCGATGACAGCAGCTCGTGCAGCAGCTTGAGCCGTGGCCACATCATACACGCCCATTTATCGTGGCGTTCTAGGTCGTCACTTGTGACACCTTCATCACTAGGATTGGCGTGTTTCTTAAGCCATTCCTTCATCAGAGGGCTCCGAACGTTGTCATTATAGCGCCAACCCTCATGGCCCGTGTTGTAGGGTGGGTCGATAAAGATGCAGTCTACCTTGCCGGCGTAGATCGGGAGCAGTGCCTTGAGCGCGTGGAGATTATCGCCGTGAATGACAAGATTACCATCGAGCGCGGGCGCAACGCCTTTCGGCAGACAGGATTTTGGGGCGTCAGGCACCAGTTCACGAAACGGAACGGTCAGGTGGTGCGCGTAGACAAACGCTTTGCCTTTGAAATCGAGGCTGGGCATGGGCGTGAGCCTTCGCGCGACGTTCAACCCCGGCGGGGACTGGTCACCACATCCGCCGAGGGACCATAAAATGAAATCGGGGTGTCGGACATGCCGGCCTCTACTTCGCACTACCGTTACGGGGGTGTAAAGCTCGCACTACCGTTGCCGGGGTGTTTGACGCCGCGAGGTCCGGCTATGCTGCGTCGTGGCAAACGACATGGCGAAGCGCCTGCTGGCGCGGGTAAAACAGCTCCGCGAGACCTTGGGTCTCAGCCAGGAGGCATTCGCCGAGAAAGCCGGGCTCAAGTACAAGCACTACCAGGCCATCGAAGCCGGGCGGAAAATCGACATTCGCGTCTCCACCCTCGAAAAGCTGGCCAAAGCCTGCGGCTTAGATCCTTCCGAACTGCTCGATTTCACCACGGACCCGGTCGTCCTATCCGAGGATCGAAAGGGGGAGGGGTTCCAGGCAACTCCGCGGCCGGGCGCGCGCAAGCCGGCTAAGCGGCGGTAGGGCTGAAGGCGGGCGTCGGTTTCCATACCGGCGCCTTGTCCGCTGGCGCACACGCTTGTCGTCGGTAGGGAAACCGGCGACCACCCTTGGGATCGTCTGCAAGCAGCTCCTACATGGGCTGCACCTTAACCGGCGGGATCGGTGCCCAACTGTACTCTTCTCCTGCCTTTCGGTCGATTGACAGCGTTGCTCCCCCTTCGCACCGTTTCATTGTGAGCAAGAAGCTACACAACGCCAAAGAAGGCACCGACAAGGCTGGGCAAACTCCGGTCGCGGGGGATCCTAAGGCGACCCTCTCTGTGCCTTCGGAATGGCGGCCGCGCTATGTGGATGACGCCACTTTTGAAAGGACCGTGGAAAAGGTCTTCAAAACTCATCGAAATGTTCTTCGTCGGCTCGCCGAATACGATAGAGGCGAAACCCGCTGAAATTCATCCCCGAGCCCTCTCTCCTATGAAGTTAATCCGCCACCTCACCCCCAGCGGTCCGGCCTACGCCGCCTTGCAATCCGACGGTTCCGCGCGGGCGGTGACCGGCGACATCTTCGGCGACTTCAAGGTCACCGACCAGGTGGTCACCCTCGGCAAGCGCCTCGCGCCGGTGGCGCCGACGAACCTGCTGTGCATCGGCCTGAACTACAAAAAGCACGCTGCCGAGAGCAACAGCCCGACGCCCAAGCATCCCGTGCTCTTCATCAAGAACACGGCCGCCGTCCAGCACCCGGGTGATGCGATCGAAATTCCCGTGAAGCTCGCCAGCGAGAAGGTCGACTACGAGTGCGAGCTCGCGGTCGTCATCGGCAAGCGCTGCAAGAACGTCAGCAAGGCCCAGGCCCTCGACTACGTGCTGGGCTACACCTGCGCCAACGACGTCAGCGCCCGCGACTGGCAGCGCGACGGCGGTGGCGGCCAGTGGTGCCAGGGCAAGAGCTTCGACACGTTCTGTCCGCTCGGCCCGGTGCTGGTGACGAAGGACGAACTCCCGAACCCGAACAAGCTCGGCATCAAAACCCTCCTCAACGGCGCCGTCATGCAGGACTGGAACACCGACGACATGATCTTCGACGTGCCGACGATCATCGAGTTTCTCAGCGCGAGCAAAACCCTCCTCCCCGGCACGGTGATCCTCACCGGCACGCCGCACGGCGTGGGCTTCGCCCGCAACCCGCCCGTCTGGCTCAAGGCCGGCGACACGGTCAGCATCGAGATCGAAAAGATCGGCACGCTGACCAACCCGGTTGTGAACGAGACAGTCTGAGAAAAACCGGGCGACCTTACAGGAGATAACGGAGCCAACAGAGAGACATGCTCCGTTCCCTCCGTTTCCTCCTGTAAGGCTGGATTAAAAACCTCCAATTCCCATGAACCATGTCCATCTCTCTGCCGTTCCCGAGGAGGAACAACGTTCCCCCGGCGGGAAGTTTCATTCCTTCTGTCGCAACCTCTCGCTCGCCATCGGCGGTGTGCGCAGCACCGGTACGTGGGGCGGCGGCCATCCGTTTGACCTGCAGATCCGCCGCCTGCCGCCCGGCGCGGCGGTGTGCCCGTTTCACCAGCACCTCGTGCAATGGGAGATGTTCGTCGTGCGCTCCGGCGAAGGCACCGTGCGCTCGGGCGCGGAACGTCACGTCGTGAAAGCGGGCGAAGCCTTCCTCCAGCCGCCCGGCACGCCGCACCAGCTGATCAACACCGCCACCTCCGATCTCGAGGTGCTGATCGTCGCGGACAACCCGCCGCTCGACCTCTGCTACTACCCCGACTCCAACAAATGGGGCGGGCGCGCATTCGGCGGCACGTTCCGGATGACCCCCACCGACTACTTCGCCGGCGAGGAGGAGCCGCCCGCGAACGCGCCGGCGGGCAACTTCGCCCCGCCGCCGCCACCGCAGCCCGCACCGATCGCGCCCTTCGCCTCACGCCGGGTGCGCCTCGACGACCTCCCGTGGGAGGACTGGTCCTCGACCAAGGGCAAGTTCGGCCAGGCGGGTCGGCAGATCTCCATCCCCCTCGGCGCCAAGCACCGCCAGCCGTTGTCGCAGGGCGGCCATCCCTTCGATCTCGAGCTCGGCAAGGTGGCGCCGGGCAAGATCGCGTGCCCGTTTCATTTCCACACGTTCCAGTGGGAGTGCTACCTCTTCCTCGGCGGCCGCGGTGAATTCCGCCTCGGCGACGAACGCTTCGCCGTGAGCACCGACGACCTCGTCATGGCCCCGCCCGGTGTCGCCCACACCTTCGCCAACACCGGCACGGAGGACCTCCTCTACCTCCTCATTGCCGACGATCCCGCGGCGGATTACTGGTACTATCCCGATTCCGGCAAATGGGGCTTCAGCAAGCCCCGGAAAATCTTCCGCGCCACCGAGGTCGAGTATTGGGACGGAGAGGAGTGACCCCGTCTCATCGGCCCATTGTAATATATTACGTTACAGCGGGTCGGTAGGGTCGCCCATCAACAAAACGGCCGGGCGCGAACGCCCGGCCGTCTCGATCAGTCAGTCGTGTGTGGTGTGTCAGCGCTTCTTGGGCGCCAGAAATTTCTCCTTCGCGACGAAATAAAGGAAACCGCAGATCAGCAGGTACGGGATCAGCGACAGCAGGTCGGAATGCTCGCCGTTGAAGAAGGGATTGTTCGCCGAGGACCACTTCTGCAGGTGATCGTCGAGCTTGTTGATGCCCGGGACGCCCGCGAGGAACGCGATGACGATGCCCGCGATGGCGCCGCCGGCGATGTATCCGGAGGCGAGCAGCACGCCCGGGCTCTTGTCGGCTTCGGCGTTGAAGGTCTCATCGTCCATGGTGGCGCAGGCCGGCTTCTGGCGCATCCAGCGATCCACCGCCCAACGGATCATGCCGCCGATCCAGATCGGCAGCGAGGAGGAGATCGGAAGATAGACGCCGACCGCGAAGGTCAGGGCGGGCACGAAGGACATCTGCAGCGCGACCGTGATCATCGCGCCGAAGAGCACGAGCGCCCACGGCAGCTTCTGGTCGAGGATGCCCTTGATGATATAGGACATCAGCGTGGCTTTCGGGGCGTCGAACTTGCGGACGACGCTGCCGTCGGGGCGCTCGGTGTAGGTGCCGTTGATGCCCGGATCGACGAGCCACACGGCATCGCCCTGGTCGTTGACGAAGTACTTGCCCGCCGGGCCGCCGACGGTGTCGGTCTTGTGCCAGGCGTAATACTTGGCGTGGTCGTTCTCCGACTGCGGGCCGACGAGTTCCTGTTTCGACGGGTCGAGCTTCGCGACCTCGGTGTGGAGGCCGGCGGGGGCGACCTTGGCGATCGGCACATAGACAATGGCCGATTCATTCAGGCGCATCAGGATCGGCCCGAGCAACACGGCCGAACCGAAGGCGCCGATGAGGATGGCGTACTGTTGCAGCTTCGGCGTCGCGCCGACGAGAAAGCCGGTCTTGAGGTCCTGCGAAGTGGTGCCGCCGTTGGAGGAGGCGATGCAGACGATGCCACCGATGGAAAGCGCGGTGACGTAGTAGGTGCCGCCGGTCCAGCCGATGAGCAGGAACACGAGGCAGGTGAAGAGCAGCGTCGCCACCGTCATGCCCGAGATCGGGTTGGAGGTAGATCCGACCTCGCCGGTGAGGCGGGAGGAGACCGTCACGAAGAGGAAACCGAACGCGATGATGAGCAGCGCGCCCAGCAGGTTCATGTGCAGCGACGGGGCGAAAGTGATCGCCGCCAGCAGGGCAATGATACCGATGCCGACGAACTTCAGCGAAAGGTCCTGGTCGGTGCGCTCGACCTCACCGGTCGTGGCCGCACCGTTGCGCGAGGCGCCGAAGTCCTTCAGGCCGCCCTTCAGGCCATGCCAGATGGTCGGCAGCGCCTGGACCAGGCTGATCAGGCCGCCCGCCGCGACGCAGCCGGCGCCGATATAGAGCACATACGCGCCGCGGATCCCGCCGGGACTCATCTGCGAGATCGGAATCGTGCCCGGCGCCAAGGGCTCGGCCAGACCCTCGCCGAAGAACTTGATCAGCGGGATAAGCACCAGGTACGAGAGCACGCCCCCCGCGGCCATCAGGCCGCCGAGATACGGGCCGATGATGTAACCCACGCCGACGAGCTCCGGGGAGATTTCGCAGCTGACCGAACCGGATTTGAGCGGGGCGCCGAAGATCTTTTCCGGCACGTCCTTCCAACCCTTGAAAGCGACGTTGAGCGACTTGTAGAGCAGGCCGATGCCGAAGCCGGTGAAGATGACCTTGGCGCCCGGCGACTTGCCGAGCCCGGCGGCCTCGGCCGCGGCCATCTCGGCCTTGGCGGAGGGGGAGGCGGCGGCGCGCGAGACATCGTCGACGCCGGCCTTGAGGACCGCGGCGCAGGCCGTGCCCTCGGGGTACTTGAGGACGCCGTGCTCCTTGACGATGAGCGCGCGGCGCAGGGGAATCATCATGAGGATGCCGAGCAGGCCGCCCATGACGGCGACCAGCATCACGCGCCCGAGCTCGATTTCGAAGCCGAGGATGAGGATGGCCGGCATCGTGACGCCGAGGCCGAACGCGATCGACTCACCGGCCGAGCCGGCGGTCTGCGTGATGTTGTTCTCGAGGATCGTCGAGTCGCGGCCGCCGGTGGACTTCGACCAGGCGCGGAACAGCGCGAGCGAGATCACGGCCACCGGGATCGACGCGCTGACCGTCAGGCCCACCTTCAACACGAGGTAGAGCGAGGAGGCGCCGAAAACCATGCCGAGGATGGCACCGGTCAGGACTGCGCGAAACGTGAACTCGGGGATCTTGGTCGAGGCCGGGATATACGGCTCGAATTTGGCGGAGGGGTCCGAAGGCATGCGGTGTGTGTCCGGCCACGCTAGGTGGGCTTATGACACGAGTGCAACCCAGATAAAATAACGGCGGTACAGTTGGAGACAAGTGGAGGGCCCGCGTCCCTGCGGGCCGGGCATTTTCCGAAACGGCCCGCAGGGACGCGGGCCCTCCACCAACCTACTTCTTCGCCTTCGTCTTCCGCGCGGCGAGGCGCTGCTTGATCAGCCAGTAGAGCATTTCCATGCGCGGCACGGGCGCGCCGATGGCCTTGGCGCGACGCACGGGCTCGCCCCAGATTTCCTCGAGCTCCACGTCGCGGCCTTCCTCGAAGTCGATGAGGCTCGATGGACGGTACGGGCCCATCTTCGCGGTGCGCTCGAACTGCAGGTCGATGAACGAGCGCGGGATCTCGTGGCCGAACTTCGCGGCGGCGTCGACGACCTCCTCCATCAGGCGGCGGGCGAGCTGCTTCAGGCCCTCGTCCGCGAGGAGCAGGTCGGTGGTCAGGCCGCCGCTGACGATCGCGAGGCCGTTGAAGGGGACATTCCACACCAGCTTGTGCCAGCGCTGCAGCTCGAGGTTTTCCTGCGCGGTGCATTTCACGCCGGCATGGCGCCAAAGCGCGGCGATGGCGTTGGTGCGGTTTTCGCCCTGCTGGCCGAACTTGCCGATGGTCATCAAGCCCGGGAAGGAGCACTTCACGACGCCCGGACCCGTGCGCATGCAGCCGATGTAACAGATCGCGCCGTACACACGTCCGGCGCCGGTGACCTCCGCGAGGCGTTCCTCCACGCCCAGGCCGTTCTGCAGCGTCAGCACGATCGTCTCGGGCCCGAGCAGCGGCGGCAGGAGGTTTTTCACCGCCTCGTTGGCCGTGGCCTTGGTCGCGATGATGACCAGGTCGCAGGGACCGATCTCGATCGGCGAGCCGTAAACGTGAACTTTACGGATGCGGATGTTCTCGGTGGGGGATTTTACCTGCAAACCGCGGGCCGTGAGCGCGGCGCGACCGCTGCGGGCGAGAAAATGGACGTCGGCGCCGGCCTTGATGAGCTTGGCGCCGTAATAACAGCCGAGCGCTCCGGCGCCGATGATTGCGATGCGGGGATGGGCGGAAAAAGCGGTGCTCACAACACCTCTGTCGTCACAAAGATAGAGGGAAAATACAACCCCTCAGTCCCCGGTGCCCCGCTCCGATCCCCAGTCTTCTTCACAGTCCGGGTTTACCTGATTGTCATGAATCCCCAGGCATACCCGGGCGACATCGTAGAAGCCGGGCTCATCGCGTTCCCGGCGGGTTCGCCCCGGGTGGCGGCCCTCGTAGCTATGGGTAGTTTCTTTACCCCTCCTGCGGACACACTCTCAGGCCATTATACCCTAACGGTTTAGAAGGGACCTCCGAGGGGAAAGGTAAATCCGGTCATGCCCTCTCCCTCTGTGGCGCGAGACGGTAACACCAACCCGAAGAGCCCTTAACCGGGCGAACTTTGGCTGTTCACAGCCATTACGAAAGGCGGGGCACAGAGTGAGTGCCCACAGCGGCTGACAAGTTATTCACACCCCTTCCAGCCGCTCACAGCGGCATGTTGTCCGTGAGCCGAACCTCATCGACCCAGTAGGAGATCGCCATCAGGCATTCGCCGGGCGCGACCTCGCGCAACTGCTCCATCGTGCGGCTATCCACCACGGAAATATAGATCATGCGCAACCGGCGCTTCTGCGAAATGATGTGGGTCGCCTCGGCGACGAGCCGGTCGGTGCTTTTCACGCCCGACTCCACCATTTCCTTGGCCTTGCGGAGGGCTTTTACGACCGCCAGCGCCTCGTCGCGCTGCGATGGAGTCAGGTAATTGTTCCGCGCGCTCGTCGCCAGGCCGTCGGCATCCCGCACGATGGGCCCGGTCACAATCGTGATCGGCAGCTGCAAGTCGCTGGAAACTTTGCGCACCACGGCCACCTGCTGCGCATCCTTCTCCCCGAGCACGAGCACATCGGGCTGGATGATGTTAAACAGTTTCAGCCAGCAGGTCAGCGTGCCGCGAAACAGTGCTGGTCGGGCCACACCGCACAGCGGCTTGCTGATGACATCCTCCTGCAGCACCGAGGAGAAACCCTTGGGAAACATTTCCTCCACCGTTGGAGCAAAGAGCACATCCGCGCCTTCCTTCTCGGCCAGCATCGCGTCCGGACCCGGCGTGCGCGGATATTTCGTATAGTCCTCACTGGCGCCAAACTGCAGCGGGTTGACGAACGCGGACACGACGACCGCGCGCCCCTCGGCTTTCGCCAGCCGGATCAGGCTGGCATGGCCGGCGTGCAGGGCCCCGAGCGTCGGGACGAGGGCGATCGTCCGCCCCGCCCGGCGCAATTCCGCGGCGGCTGCCCGCATCGCCGTAATGGTCTCGATCTTCTGCATTGGGGGAACGGGCTTGAACAAACCCGAGCGGCCCAGCTTTATCAAGCTTCGTCCCCGACGCTTGCGTCAGGGACGAAGCCTCGCCGAAGCCCATGGGGCGAAGGCGGGCCGCCATCACTTTCATCTCCATCCCTCTTTCCCGCCCATGATCCGCATCAACGAGAACTATTCGCCTCAGCTCCGCTGAGGACGAATCCGCCATAGGCTTGGCGACGGCGGATTTTCACTCCCGATACCCACTTTCACATGATCAGAATCAACGAAAACTATACGAAGCTGAAGGCTAGCTACCTCTTCGCCGACATCGCCCGGCGCGTGAACGCCTACGTCGCCGCCAACCCGGCGAAGCCGGTCATCCGCCTCGGCATCGGCGACGTCACCGAGCCGCTGCCCAAGGTGTGTCTCGACGCCCTGCACGCCGCCACCGACGAGATGGGCCAGCGCGCCACCTTCAAGGGCTACGGCCCCGAGCAGGGCTACGCCTTCCTCCGCGACGCCATCGCCCAGCACGACTACGCCGCCCGCGGCTGCAAGATCGAGGCCGACGAAATCTTCATCTCCGACGGCTCCAAGTGCGACTGCGGCAACATCCAGGAAATCTTCTCCACCGACGTCCGCCTCGCGATCCCCGACCCCGTCTACCCGGTCTACGTCGACACCAACGTGATGGCCGGCCGCACCGGCGCCAACGTCGACGGCCGCTACCAGGGCATCACCTACCTCGACAGCACCCCGGCCAATGGCTACGTGCCCGCCGTCCCCGGCGTCGCCACGGACCTCATCTACCTCTGCTTCCCCAACAACCCGACCGGCGCCGTGGCCACCAAGGCGCAGCTCGCCGCGTGGGTCGCCTACGCCAAGGCCAACAAGGCCATCATCCTCTTCGACTCCGCCTACGAGGCTTACATCCGCGACCCGCAGATCCCGCACTCCATCTATGAGATCGAGGGCGCGCGCGACGTCGCGATCGAGTTCCGCAGCTTTTCCAAGACCGCCGGCTTCACCGGCACCCGCTGCGCCTACACGGTCGTGCCGAAGACCCTCATGGCCTATGACGCCGCCGGCAACGCCACGGGCGTGCACGCGCTCTGGAACCGCCGCCACACGACGAAGTTCAACGGCGTCGCCTACCCGATCCAGAAGGCCGCGGCCGCGATCTACACCGACGCCGGCAAGCAGCAGACGACCGAGCTCATCAACTACTACCTCGAGAACGCCAAGCTCATCCGCCACGCGATGAACGCCCTCGGCTTCACCTGCATCGGCGGCGACAACGCCCCGTACATCTGGGTGAACACCGGCCGCGACTCGTGGGAGTTCTTCGACCTGTTGCTGAACAACGCCCAGGTGGTCTGCACCCCCGGCGCCGGCTTCGGCAAGTGCGGCGAGGGCCATGTGCGCATCAGCGCCTTCAACTCCCGCGCGAACGTCGAGACCGCCCTCGCGCGCATCGCGGCGGCATTGAAGAAGTAAGCCCGACACCTTTCGGTTCCTGGTAGGGGCGGAGCTTGCTCCGCCCAATGTTCGCGCCGCGAACATTCCGGTATGGACGCAAAGCGGAAAGGAATTCGGCTCCGCCAACTTGGGCGGACCAAGGTCCGCCCCTACTCAAACTCAGGTCTTGTCCGCCAGCCGGTCCAGGTCCGAGCCGGCGAGCAGGATCCGCACGGTTTCCTCGAGTCCGGCCGCGTCCTCCCGGTCGAAGCGCGCCGGCTTCGGGCTGTCGAGGTCGAGCACGCCGCGCAGCTTTCCGTCGTGGATCAGCGGCACGACGATCTCCGAGCGCGACGCCGAGTCGCAGGCGATGTGGCCGGGAAACGCGTGCACGTCCGGCACCACGACGGTCTCGCGGCGCAGCGCTACCGTGCCGCAAACGCCTTTGCCGAGCGCGATGCGCACACACGCGACCTTGCCTTGGAACGCCCCGAGCACGAGCTGGCCGTCGCGCAGGAAATAAAACCCGGCCCAGTTCAGGTCGGGCAGCCCCTGGTACAGCAGCGCCGCCGCATTCGCCGTGTTGGCGAGGCCGTCGCGTTCGCCGGCCAGCACGCCGGCAAGCTGCGCGTTCAGCGAACGGTAGGCCTCGGCCTTCGACAGTCCGGTGGTGGATTGGATGACGTGCATGCGGCTAGAAGAGACAGATCAGGTCGGGTCGCAACCCTTGGTGGAACCTGACCTCCGGGCAGGTTGGTTCGAAAGCCCGCCCGGAGGTCGGGCTCCACCTTTCAACCCCTCACACCTCGCTGATCGCCGCCGGGGTGTGGTCGTGCACCCAGAAGCGCGAGATCACCTGATGGTCGCGCTTCAACTCGTAGCCCCACTCCGTGTCCTTGATCTTCACTTCGACGACGCGGCCGGGGCGCTCGTTCATCTCGGGGGAATTCACCGCCTCCTGCCACTCGCGCAGGACTTCCATGCGCGCCGTGTCGAAGGCCTGCTCGACGTCGCTGAATTCGCCGCAGCGGCGCACTTCCTGGGTCAGACGTCCATCCGGCGCTTGTTTGAGCACAAAACGCAGGACTGAATACGCGGGTTTCATCGTTTTCTTACAGGCCCTTTACCTAGCCGGAACCATGCCACGCCGGACGGGCTCATGAAAGGCAATTTTTCGTTCCCGGCCTCACTTCTTCTCCACGGCCTGGGCGATGGCCTCGGCCAGTTCGCCGACTCCCTCACGCAGCAGGCTCACCAGCGTGGCCGGGTCCTTGCCATCCCACTGCCGGGCGGAAGAGGTAAAGGTGCCGGTATGGGCGTCGCCGATGGCGCCGCTGACGCTGTAGCTCGCCGCGACCTGCACCGCGTTGTCGGCATTGCGCAGCAGCTCGCAGCGCTGGACTTGAACGGAAATGACTGCTTCGCCGGGAATCTGGCGCAGGCGCTGACGCAGGAGCTGGGTGATGGCTTCGTCCAGCGGCTCGGCCCAGCGCACGTCTTCCAGGTAAATGACCTCGTTTTCAGAAATCCGCACCGCCATGTCCCGGTTGCGCAGGTGGCCGGCCAGGTGGACCGGCCGCACCGCCACCGCGCCGACGGCGGCGGCGCCCGTGGGCGGGGTGCTGAGGGTGAAGAAACGCACGGCGTCTTCCTGCGGGGAAGGCAGGGAGCAGCCGGTCGCCAGAAGACAGAGGACGGAGGACAGCAGGCAGGCGACCCGGGGGCCGCGGCGGTTCATTTCGTGTCCATTCGTGTTCATGCGTGGTTCTCCGGCTGAAATCACTTCGGCGCCTTCTTCTTGCCGACGACGAGCGAGCTTGGGTTGCGCTCGATGGCGGCCGCGAGGTTGTCGAGGGCGGTCGCCGCCTCCGCGATCTGGCGCAACGTGGCGGTGAGGTCGTCGCCCACCTGGTTTTGCTGCTGGATGAAGCGCCGGGTCGTGACCGCGGTGGCATCAAGGGTCTTCAACGCCGTTTGCGCGTCGGCAAGGGTTTGCTTCAGCTCGTCGCTCAGGGGGCCGACCTGGCCGTTGAGCTTCTCCATGGCGGCGCGCGCGGCGACGAGAGTGGCATTGAGGTTGGCGAGGGCCAGTTTTGCCTCGGGCGAGTCGACGAGCGCGGTGACCGAGTCGGCGGCGCGGCCGACCTTGTCGCCCAGGCCCTTCAGATCGAGCTCGTTGACCTTGCGGTTCGTCGTGGCGAGCAGCGTCTTGATGTCCTTGGAGATGCCGGCGAAATCCACCTTCCGCAGGTCGCTGAGGATTTCGCTGATGCTGGCCTGGTACTCCGAGATGGCCGACGGCATGGAGGGGATCACCACGTACTTCGGCACGTCGGCGAGCGCGTTCGGCGGGTAAAGCAGCGGGTCGACAAAATCCAGCTCCACGAACAGCAGGCCGGTCGCCAGGCCGAGCACGCCGAGCTGCGCGCGCAGGCCGTGGTCCACCATCATCGAGAGATCCCCCGGGCCGGTGACGCGCAGCTGCGCGCCCTTGGCGTCCGTAATGACGTTGCGGTTGAGCTCGCAGGTGACGGCCACGACGGAGCGGTTGGCCTTGTCGTCGTAGTGGATCTCCAGGTCCACCACCCGGCCGACGCGCACGCCGCGCAGCTTGACCGGGGAGCCGAGGTCGAGGCCGTGCACGGACTCGTCGAAATAGACCATGAACCGTTGCGGCCGGGAAAACAGGCTGAGCCCGCCGAAGGAGAGCAGGGCGATGATGCCCAAGGCCAGGGCGCCAAGTACAAACATGCCGACGACGGCGGGACTGACCTTGGTTTTCACGGGGAGTTGCTAGCGGTTGGGTGGTTAAATGGACAGGATTTTCCGGGTCAGGCGTGGAGCTTGTCGCCGCGGTGCAGGAATTCCGTGACGCGCGGATCCCGGCTTTGTTCCGCGAGTTCGCGCGGCGCGCCCTCGGCGATGATGCCCTTGGCCTCGCGGTCGAGCATGATGACGCGGTCGGCGATGCCGAAGATCGAGGCCAGCTCGTGCGACACGATCACCAGCGTCGTGCCGAAGGTGTCGCGCACCTGCATGACCAGCTCGTCGAGCTTGCGGGACGTTACCGGATCGAGGCCGGCCGACGGCTCGTCGAGGAAAACGATCGAGGGATCGAGCGCGAGGGCGCGGGCGAAACCGGCGCGCTTCTTCATGCCGCCGCTGATCTCCGCCGGATAATAGTCCTCGAAACCCGTGAGGCCGACCTGCGCCAGCTTCAGGCACGAGAGCTCCGCGACCTCCCGGGGCGACAGATCCGTGTGTTCCTCCAGCGGCAGCGCCACGTTCTGGCGCAGCGTCAGCGAGGTCCACAGGGCGCCGCCCTGGTAGAGCACGCCGAAGGTCTTGAGGAGGCTCCGCCGGGTCGCCAGGTCCGCGTCCGTGAACGATCGCCCGTGAAAGCGCACCTGCCCGGCCAGCGGCTGGTGCAGGCCGATGAGGTTGCGCAGCAGCGTGCTCTTGCCGCAGCCGCTGCCGCCGATGACGAAGAAGATCTCGCCGCGCGGCACGCTGAAGGTGACATCCTGCAGCACGATGTTGCCGTCGTAGCCGCAGGACAGGCCGGTGACGTCGATGGCGGAAGCGGCGGGAGCGGGTTCGGCCATGGTCAGAGACCCAGGATGTCGAAGGCCACGGCGAAGATCGCGTCCGCCACGATGATGAGGAGGATGGCCGTGACCACCGCCGAGGTGGCCGCGCGGCCGACGCCCGCCGCGCTGCGGTCGGCCTCGATGCCCCGCAGGCAGCCGCACAGGCCGATGATGAGGCCGAAGGTCACGGCCTTGATCGTGCCGACGAGCAAATCGGAAAGGTCGACGATCGTCAGCATCTCGACCCAATAGGCGGTCGGCGGGATCTTCAGCACGGTCATCGACACCGCCATGCCGCCCACGATGCCCAGGGCGTTCGCGTACATCGCGAGCAGCGGCATCATCACGCCCAGCGCGAGCAGGCGCGGGAGCACCAGGAAGTCGACCGCCGACAGGCCCAGCGTCTCGAGCGCGTCGATCTCCTCGTTGGCCTTCATGTTGCCGAGCGTCGCGGCAAAGGCCGCACCGGTGCGCCCGGCCAGCACCACGCCCGTCATCAGCGCGCCCATTTCCCGCACCATCGACAGGCCGATCAGGTCGGCCACGTAGATGTCGCCGCCGTACTGGCGCAGCACGATCGCGCCGGTGTAGGCCAGGGTTACGCCGATCAGGAAACTGATCAGGCTCACGATGGGCAGGGCCATCGCGCCGCATTGCTGCATCTCGTCGAGGCAGTCCGCCCAGCGGAATTTCCGGGGGCGCTTCACCAGCCGGGCGGCCCCGAGGGTGCATTCGCCGAGAAAGGAGGCGAACTTCCGCATCTTGCGCCCCATGTCGAGGGTGGCCTCGCCGACGTCCTCAATGAAGTTCTTCGACCGGTCGAACGGCACGCTGGTCTCGTGCGACGTCGACATCTGGCCGAGCAGGGCGTGGACCTTGGCCGGCAGTGCCTTGGTGTCGGCGTAGGCTCCGGTGATTCGCGCCCATTGCTGCACCTCGAAGAGGAAGAGCAGGACCGAACTGTCCCACTGGCCCAGGCCCGAGTCCCGCAGGTTCACGCGTTTCGGCGTGCGCCCCGCCAGCACGCCGGCCCACGCCGGCCGCGGCCGCGTGATCGACCAGTCGCCCGCCAGGGCGACCGTCAGGGCGTCGCCTTCCAGCGTGGCTTCGGCCCGGGCCGTTTGAACAGGGTCGCTCATGCGGTCGGCCACGGCGGGATCGTCGCGGGTTTGCCGCGGGCCCGGTCCACCTGGAGTTTCAACGCATGCAGCGAGACGAAGATGTCCCGCAGGAAATCCACCAGCGAGGCGGTCAGGAACACGATGCTCGTGACGAACAGCCCGAGCACCACCGGGCCGAGGTGCAGCTCGAACTTCGCCACGCCGAAGATCACCACGACCATCACGCAGGAGAGCAGCATGCTCAGGCCGCAACACGTCACCGCGCGGCGCAGGATCAGCGCACGCTGCCACATGATGCCCATCTGGTCCTCGAGGTGCGTGCGGTCGTCCGCCGCGGGCGCCGCCGGCATGGCCTCGGCCAGCACCCGGGTGCGGTCCACCACGCGTGCCATCCGGTTCGTCAGCGTGATCATGAACGCCCCCATGCCGGAAATCAGGATCACGGGCGTGATGGCCAGCTGGATCAGCGGCAACAGCGAGGAAAGCGATTCCATGTCGGCCCCAACGTGCGGAATCCGCGGCGTGATGCAACCCCGGCTTGGCCGGCGGATTGCCGCCGGGGGCCCCGGGATTTTTCTCGCCCCGCCGCGCGGCCCGGTGATGCTCACGCTACCCTGCAATGCGATTTTCCTGCGCGCTTTTCGACCTCGACGGCACCCTGATCGATCATTTCCACGCCATCCACCGCTGCCATGCGTATGCCATGTGCCAGCTGGGTCTGCCTGAGCCTACCCTCGCGCAGGTGCGCGCCGCGGTCGGCGGCGGCCTCGACGAGGCCATCGCCCGGCTCGCGGGGGCGGACAAGGTCGAGGCGCTGCGCCCGCACTTCCTGCACCTCTGGGAAAAGACCAACCTCCATGACGTCATCGCGCTGCCCGGCGCGGCCGAAATCCTGCAGGCGTTGCGCGACCAGGGGACCATCTGCGCGGTGCTGACCAACAAGCGGGGCTATGCCGCCCGCGAAGTCTGCTCCCATCTCGGTTTCACTCCGATGCTCCGCGGCATCTTCGGCGCGGACGACACGCCGTGGATCAAGCCCCAGCCCGAGTTCACCGAATACGCGCTCGACCAGCTCGGCGTCAACGCGGCCGACACCGTGCTCATCGGCGACTCCCCCTTCGACGTGGCCACGGCGGTCAACAGCGGGCTGGCCTTTGTCGGTGTGACCACCGGCACCCACAATGCCGGGGAGCTCCGGTCCGCCGGTGCGAGCCGGGTCGTCCCCGACCTGGCCGGTGTCGCCGGCGAACTCGGCCTCGACGCCGCGGTCATGCCGCGTAGTTGAGGGCGATCGCCACCAGCGCCGGCAGCGCCTGGACAAAGAGAATCTTGCGCCCCACCGTCGCCGCGCCGAACACGCCGGCCACGAGGACGCAGCCGAGGAAAAACAACCGGTGGTTGATTCCGCCGGTCCCGAGCGCCACGCCCCAAACCAGCCCCGCCGCCAGAAAACCGTTGTAGAGTCCCTGGTTGGCGGCCAGCGCCCGGGTGTCGCGGGCTTTCTCCTCGCTCAAGCGGAACACCCGCCGACCGTAGGGCTTCGTCCAGAGAAACATTTCCAGCACCAGGAACCACAGGTGCAATATGGCGACCAGCAGGGTGGCGATCTGGGCGGCGGCAAACATAAGTTCAGGCCCCGCGCCGCGGCACCAGCGCCCGGGCGGTCATTTCCTGCACGACCTGGCCGTTCTGGTTCAACGTACGGCAGTGCAACTTGATCCGGCCCCGACCGGTGCGCGAGGGCTTCGGATCGATCTCCACCACGGTGATCTCGACCCGCAACGTGTCTCCCGGCAGCATCGGTCGCGGCCAGCGCAGGGCCTCGACCCCCTGGCCAACCATCCCGCCTTCCTGCCCCAGCATGCTGCCGACCATCAGGCGCATGGTCACGGCCGCGGTGTGCCAGCCGCTGGCCACCAGCCGGCCGAACAGCGAGTCCCGGGCCGCCGCGGCATCCGTGTGGAACGGCTGCGGGTCAAACTGCCGCCCGAACGCGACGATTTCTTCCGCCGTGACGGTCTGCGTGTCAGAAGCGAAGGTGTCGCCCGGCTTGAGGTCTTCCCAGTAAAGCATGGTTAGGGTGGTTCCGAGATTGCACCGCCGGCCCATCCACCGCAACCTCCGCGTCCAACGTCCAATCAGGCCATGCGGCCAGTCGACCCTTCCCCATGAAAAAACTCCTGTTCGTTCTCACCCTCTGCGCGCTCGGCACGGGCGCGATTGCCCAAGAACCCAACGCGGCCCGGCAGGCCCTCGCCCGCGAAGCCATTGCGGCCATGCAGGTCGACAAGATGCTCGACAACATGGCCGGCCAAATCAAGCAGATGGCCATGCAGCGGGCCCAGCTGCCCCCGACCGCCACGGCGGAGCAGCGCCAGCAATTCGACACCTTCATGGGCCGGGTGACCGACCTCGCCATGAGCGAAGTCCGGACGATGGTCAGCCGGCTGGATTCCATCTACGCCGACGTCTACACCGAGGCCGAGCTCAAGGCGATCATCGGCTTCTTCACCACCCCCGAGGGCAAGTCCATGCTCGCGAAGCAGCCCCAGGTGATGACCCGCCTCATGCCCCTGATGCAGGAAATGCAGCAGGCCATGCTGCCCAAGCTGCAAAAGCTCGCACAGGACTATGAAGCGGAAATGCGGGCCTCTTCCGCGGCCGCCGCGGCCGCCGCCGCCCCGGGCACCGCGACTCCCCCGGCCAAGTCCGACGCGGCCCCCGTGGTCACGCTGCCGCCGCCCAAGCCCTGACCGGCCGCCGCGCCTTTTCCAGCCCGCCGTTCGCGGCGGGCTTTTTTGTGCCCGGGCGCGGACTACTCCATCGGCAGCGCCATCGCGTGCAACCCGGTCCCGGCCAGGAAGAGCAGCACGAACGCCACATTCGTGGCCGTCGGCAGGCCGCGGAAGAACACCGGCTGCAGCGCGGCCCGCACCAGCCAGAAGAGCATGAGCCCGCCCATCAGCGTCCGCCCGAGCGGCGAAGCCACCATCTCATCCGCCCGCAGGACCTGCAGTCCCGCCATCAGCAGGAAGCCGAAGGCCAGCATGGCGTTCATCGCCTGCATCACCCCCTGGTTGGCCGGGTGCAGCTTCGGCAGCTCCTCGCGCCAGCGGAACATCCGCCAGAAACCGAGATGGAAAACGGCGAGCGCGACATTGTAACCGGCGGCGGCATACAGCCACATCGAGGACTTCATGCGCGCACGCTGGGCGCCGCCACGGACGGCAAGCCGGCGCCAGTCCGGGACTGGGCCGGTTTGATGTAGGTCGGGGTTTATCCCCGACAGACAGGCGTTCCCGTCGGGCATGAAGCCCGACCTACAAGCGACCAAGCCCGGTCCGATCGGCAAGCCGACCGACGACCGCGGCTCATTCCGCCAGCCGCCGCATCCGCGCCTGCACGGACTTGGCGGGATCCTGGCGGCCGCGCGCCCGCCAGCGCCGGGCCTCGGCCCGGTGGGCGGCCTGGCGCCGGCCCAGCTGGTGAAAGGCGCTGATGCCCCAGGCGCGCACAAACGGCTGCGGGTCCGTGGCGCAGTCCCGCAGGAATGCCGCGACCGCGTCCGGCGCCGCGTCCGCCAACTCCGGCTGCCGGGCCAGCAGCTGGCACAGCTGCAGCCGGGCCGTCCACGCCCGCACGCCGCCCAGCCCGTCCACCACGATCTCCCAGTCCCCCGCCGCCAGCCCGCCGGGCTCGCGCGCGACCCGCACGAGCAGCCAGGCCCCGGCCCGCTCCAGCGGTGCCGAGCCGCTGGCCACCGCCTCGGCAACCTCGCGGGTGAAATTTTTCCGTAAGCGATGACGCCGGTAGCATTCCCCCAGTCGCGCCACGGTTATCCGCGGCTCCGCTTCCAGTTCGTCGAGCAGCATAACGGCAGGCTGTGCGGCGTCGTTTCCCCGGTCAATCGGTGGCTTTTGCGCTTTTTGTGCTTTTTGTGGCCCGTCCTTTCCCTGCATTTTGTTCCCCGTCGTGGCGTCTCCCTCCCCCGCAGTCTCCCTGTCCGGCGTCCTCGAACGCATCATCTTCTTCAACGAGGAGAACCACTACACCATCGCCGAGCTCAAGCCCGAGGGCGGGAAAGGCGCCGACGCCACCATTACGATCACCGGCCCGCTGCCCGGCGTGCAGTGCGGCGAGACGCTGCAGCTCACGGGCGAATGGACGCGCCACGCCCAGCATGGCGCGCAGTTCAAGGTCACCGCGTTCAAGAGCGAACTCCCCTCCTCCGTCTACGGCATCCGCAAATACCTCGGCAGCGGCCTCGTCCCCGGCATCGGCAAGGTCTACGCCAACAAGATCGTCGACGCGTTCGGCACCGACACCTTCCGCGTGCTCAGCGAGGAGTCCGGCAAGCTCCGCAAGGTCGAGGGCATCGGCAAGATGCGCGCGGCGTCGATCAAGACCGCGTGGGAGGAACAGAAGACCCTGCGCGAGGTGCACATTTTCCTGCAGACCTACGGTGTCACCACCGCCCAGTGCGTGCGCATCGTGAAGAAGTGGGACGTGCAGGCGCAGAAGATCATCTCGGCCGAACCCTACCGCCTCGCCCGCGAGATCGACGGCATCGGCTTCAAGACCGCCGACCGCCTCGCCATCAATCTCGGCTTTGCCAACGACGCCCCGCCCCGCCTCGACGCCGGCCTGATCTACGCCCTGCAGACGCTCGAGGAGGAAGGCCACACCGCCTACCCGCGGGGCGAGCTCGTCGCCCATGCCGCCACGATGCTCGAAACCTCCGCCGAACGCCTCGAGGCCCGCATCGACGCGCTGATCGCGGCGAAGGATCTGGTGCAGCATCCGCTGCAGACCACGGACCACCGACCACTGACCACTGACCGCCATTCCCCGACTTCCGCCGGTTCTCAGCCCTCAGCTCTCAGCTCTCAGCTGGCCGCACAAAGTGCGGCCTTTATCCAACTGCCTCACAACGACCGCTTCGAAACCAAGGTCGCCGACGTGGTCCGCCGCCTCAACGCCGTGCCCTCCGGGCTGCCGGCCATCAAGGTCGACGCGGCCGTGAAGTGGGCGCAGGAGAAGGCCGGCTTCGAGTTTCATCCGCTGCAGTCCGCGGCGATCGCCAACGCGCTCCACCACAAATTCTCCCTTCTCACCGGCGGCCCGGGCACGGGTAAAACCACGATCCTTCGCGCACTGGTGGACATCCTGAAGGCCAAGAAGGTGCGCGTCACCCTCGCCGCCCCCACCGGCCGCGCGGCGCAGCGCCTGGCCGAGACGACCGGCGGCTTCGCCTCCACGATCCACCGCCTGCTGGCCTTCGACCACGCGCGCGGCGGCTTCGCCCACAACGAGTCCAAGCCGCTCCCCACCGACTTCCTCATCGTCGACGAATCCTCGATGCTCGACTCGCGCCTCGCCTCGGCGCTCCTCCAGGCGGTGCCGGTGCGCGCCCACCTCCTCCTCGTCGGCGACATCGACCAGCTGCCCAGCGTCGGCGCGGGCAATGTGCTGAAGGACTTGATCGCGGTCAGCGGTCAGCAAGGTAGGGCGAATCCTCCGGATGAGCCGCGGCTCGTCGGGACGACTCGCCCTACCCTCCCCGTGACGCGCCTGCAGTTCGTCTACCGCCAGGGCAAGGAAAGCGCCATCGTCACCACCGCGCACGCGATCAACGAGGGCGTGGCCAATCCCCCGCCCGCCGCCAGCGAGGTGGCCAAGGCCCAGGCCTGGAGCGACCTGAACTTCATCGCCGCGCACAGCGCCGAGGACTGCCTCGCCAAGGTCATCGAGCTCTGCACGCAGTTCATCCCGAAAAATCTCAGTTGGCTCAACCCCGTCGCCGACGTGCAGGTGCTGGCACCGATGCACCGCGGCATCGCCGGCGTCGGCAACTTCAACACCCAGCTCCAGGCCGCGCTCAACGGGCGCGCCCAGGGCATCAAGACCGTCAGCGGCGAGTACCGCCCGGGCGACAAGCTCATCCAGCTGCGCAACAACTACGACAAAAACCTCTTCAACGGCGACATCGGCACCGTCCTCAGCGTCGACCTGCAGAAGGGCACGCTGCTGGCGGATTTCGACGGCGAGAAAGTCGCGTTCGAGCGCGGCGAGTTCGGCGACGTCGCCCTCGCCTACGCCATCAGCATCCACAAGTCCCAGGGGAGCGAGTACCCGTGCGTCATCATCCCGCTGCTCAAGGGCCACTTCATGATGCTCCAGCGCAACCTGGTCTACACCGCTATCACCCGCGGACGGAAGCGCGTGTTCGTCGTCGGCGAACCCGCCGCCTGGGGCATGGCCGTGCGCAACGCCGAGGCAAAGCTGAGATGCACCCATCTCAAGGAAAAGATCCTCGCCCCGGCTACTGCTCGACCATGATCGCCTCGCCGCGCGCGATACAGACGAACAGGGCGCGGCTGGCGAGATCGCGGGAGATGACGGCATTCCGGCCCTCCGCCTCCAGGTAGGAGGCGACCACGTTCTCCTCGAGCCGGTAGCGGCGGACCAGCAGCGGCAGCTCCGTCACCAGCGCCGGGTCGACCGCGTCCATGTCGCCGGAAATCCGCAGCAGCGTGTTCTCGTTTTCCCAGAAAACCCACACGTCGGTGGTCACGCTGGTGCGCGAGGCGACGTAGATTTTTTGCGGGCCCTTGATCCCCGTCCGCTTGGCCTCGCGGCGCACCGCCGCCATCGCGATGGTGCGGGTGGTGGGTTTGGGGAAGTTCAGCATGCCGCGCCGGCCGGTAAATTCCTTCTTCACCTCGTCAAGCGGCAGCACCATCCGCTTCCAGCCGGCGGCCTCGTCGGGTTTGCGTTCCTCGTAGCTCCCGCGCACCACGCGGTAGCCGGCGCTCTTCACGGTGAGCTTGAGCTCCTCCACGACGTAGTCCGCCCGCTTGAAGGTCAGCAACAGCTTGGCCTGCGGCAGCCAGCACTCCGCGTACGTGCTGCGGTCGCCCTCGTCCTGGTGGGCCGGCTCGACGCTGCGGAGCCACAGCGTGATTGGCTCGCCGCTTTCCAGCGCGGAAAAAAACGCATCATCCAAGTACCAGTAGTAGGCGTAGCCCAGCACCGAAAGCAGCCAGGACCTGTCCTCCAAGGCGGGATCGAAGGCGGGCGCCGCGCGCTCGGCCGCCGGCGCGGCGGGCAACAGGAGCAGCAACAGCAGGGAAAAGCGGAGGGATTTCATGGGAGGATGCGCAGGGTGAAGAAACGGTTGCCGCCCATCCCGCCGCGCCACTCGTCGGTGATGCGGATGAAATTCCCGCCGGGGTGGAAGGCCTGCAGGTCGGTCATCCAACCGTAGGCCGAGCCCGTGACCCGCACGCCGTCGATCTCATGGAGGTCGATGTAGGGATCGGTGGGCGTGGTGCCGACGAAATCATCCGCCAGCACCTGGGCGTTGTTCAACAGCCGGGCAAAACGACCGGGCGTGCCGCGGTTGGCCAGGTCCACCAGGTAGTCGACCCGCTCGGTCACCCGGCCCGCCATCACCGGCCGGCCGCGGGCGTCGCGGTAGAATCCGTCCACCTGGCCGCCGTTGCCGGCGGTGAGAATGTCGATGACGTCGTCTGTCCTGGTCGCCGCCACCTGCTGCTGCGTGTAGCCCGCGGGAATGTTTTTCAGCCGGTTGCGCAGCACCCAGATAATGGCCTGCTGGCCGGCCATCGATTCCTCCACGCTGACCCAGGAGCGCTCGCCCGGGAACGGCACCTCGTTGATCAACAGGCGGGCGACGTAGCCGCTGGCGGTGTTTTCCGGGGCCAGAACGACATTCTGCGCCGCGGCGCAAACCGGCCAGCCCGCCGCAACCAGGAACAGGAGGAAGCCCGCGGCGAAACTGAAGCCCCGCGGCGCACGACGTTTCCCGGTTTGGGCTGTGCTCAGGGAATTTTCGCCACCCGCGCCGCTCATTTGCCGCCAGACTGGCAGCGCGATTTCCCGGGTCGATGGCATATTCGATTATGGTCCCAAGGTATGATGCCCGCCATTGGACCAAAGTTCACTCGACCGGGAAATCTCGCCTCGTAGCCTTCCGCGCCAGTTCGCCCGGAAATTTCGGCGTCCTGCCCATGTCTTCCTCCTCCGGCTTCCTGGCCCGCCTGGCGGGCTTCGTTTCCTTCGTCATCTCCCTCATCGCCGCCGCCTGGTTCCTGGGCCTGGCGTGGTTCGCCCTGCCCCGGCCGGCGGCCGCAGCCGCCGTCGCGCTCCTGGTCTCGGCGGTCGTCGTCGCCGTCTGGCGGTGCCGGACCGGGGCCGGCCGCCTTGTCGCACTGCCGGTGATTCTCCTGCTGGGCGTCGGCACGATCTACCTGGGCACGTCGCCCCGCAACGACCGCAACTGGGGGATCGAGGACAGCCAGGCGCCCTGGACCGAGGTCGCGGGTGACGTCGCCACGATCCACAATTTCCGCAACTTCGACTGGACGTCCGCCACCACCGCCAACCAGCGATGGGAAACCCGGAGCTTTCACCTCTCCAACCTCCGGGGCGTGGACTTCATCATGGTTTACTGGGAGGGCATGGACAACATCTGCCACACGATGCTCTCGTTCGACTTCGGGCCCGAGGGCTTCGTCTGCGCCTCCGTCGACGCCCGGCTCGAGGAGGGCGAACCCTACTCCCCGGTCGGCGGGGCCTTCCGCGCCTACGAGATCCTCTACGTCTTCAGCGACGAGCGCGATGTGCTGCGGGTGCGGACGAACTTCCGGAAGAACGAGGTGTACCTCTACCGGCTCAAGGCCACGCCCGAGCGCGCCCGCGAGCTATTCACCGGCTACCTGCAGCGGGCGAACGAGCTCCGCGACCATCCGGCGTGGTACAATTCCCTCACGACCAATTGCACGACCACGATCCGGTACCACGCGCAGCTCCTCAACATCGAGAGCCCGTGGAGTTGGGAGGTCTTCGCCAACGGCCACCTCGACTCGTTCTTCTACCGGCACGGCCGCCTCGCGGGCGGCGACCTGCCGTTGGCGGAGTTGCGCGCGCGCTCCGCGGTGACCGCCGCCGCGCAAACCGCGCCGCTCGCGGATTTCTCCACCGCCATCCGTGCGGGCCGGCCAGGCTTCTAAGGCGACCTCATGCTGGAGGGTTGGGCTCCCGCCCAACCGGTCGGGCGGGAGCCCGACCCTCCATTGTATGGAACGTCTCGCCGATGGTTTCGGACCCCGGCGGGATTCGCGCCTGTTTCAAAATTCCCAAATTCGGGATCACCCGATTCTGGCCTTCCGGCGAAAAAGGGGTTGTCTGGCGACATGCTCAAGAAACTTACCCTCGTTCTTTTCCTGGTGGTGGGCGCGCTGGCGCTGCGGGCCTCCGCGCAGTCGCCCGAGATTCCGCCGCGCCTCGCGGTGCCCAACGACACGGCCGAATACCGCCGGTTCGTGCTGCCCAACGGCATCAAGGTCATCCTGCTCTCCGACTCCAAGCTGAACAAATCGTCCGCCTCGCTCGCCGTCGCCGCCGGCTCCTACTGCGACCCGGCGAGCCGCCAGGGCCTCGCGCACTTCCTCGAGCACATGCTCTTTCTCGGCACCGAGAAGTACCCCGACCCGGCCGAGTACAGCAACTTCCTGAGTTCGAACGGCGGCTACAACAACGCCTACACCGCCGGCGACCACACCAACTACCACTTCGAGATCCGCCACGAGGCCTTCGAGGGCGCGATCGACCGCATGTCGCAGTTCTTCATCGCCCCGCTGTTCACGGCGGAGTTCGCCGACCGCGAGATGAACGCCGTCAACTCCGAGAACCAGAAGAATCTCGAGAACGATGCCTGGCGCGGCTACCAAATCAGCAACTCGCTCTACCGCCCGGGCCACCCGGCGAACCACTTCAGCACCGGCAGCCGCGAGACGCTGACCGGCACCACGCACGACGAGCTGCTCGCGTTCTACCACGCCCACTACAGCGCCAACCTCATGACGCTTTCGCTCGTCGGCAAGGCCAGCCTCGACCAGCTCGAGCAGTGGGCCCGCACCTATTTCTCGCCGGTCAAGAACCTCAACCTCCCCGAGAACCGCTTTCCCGCCGACTACCTGCCGACGAAGCCCGCACTCCGCCTCGCGCGGATGGAACCGATCAAGGACCTCCGCACGCTGAGCCTCGAGTTCCCGCTGCCGGCGACGCAGAAAAACTGGGCGAGCAAGCCGGAGCTGCTGGCGGGCTTCATCCTTGGCCACGAGGGCGAGGGCAGCCTGCTGGCCGAACTCAAGGCTGAGGGCCTGGCCACGCAACTCGGCGCCAGCGCGGAGACGGGCTCCGCCGACTTCGCCTCCTTCAACATCAATATCAACCTCACGCCCGCCGGCCTAGCCCAGTATCCGCACGTCATCGAGCGCGTCTTCTCCGCCATCGCCCGGCTGCGCGCCGCCGGCTACCCGGCGTACCTGTTTCACGAACGCCAGGCCATGGGGCGCCTCGACGAGGCCTACCAGGACAAGGGCGAGGGCGCCGACCGCGCCGTGCTGCTGGCCAACCTGATCCGCGAGTACCCGCTCGAGCTGGCCGAACGCGTCCCCTATCTCTGGGTCAGGGAGGACCCCGCCGCCTACGCCGCGCTGCTCGACCAGCTGCGCCCGGACAACCTGCTGGTCGTCCTCGCCGCGAAGGGCGTGCCGACCGACAAGACCGAACCGTACTATGGCACGCGCTACAGCTACACCGAGGACACCGGCGCGCCCTACACCGCGCTGCTGCACCCGCCGGACGTCGCGGCGATCCAGCTGCCCAAGCCGAATCCGTTCGTGCCCGCGAAGCCCGCCGTCCTGCCCGCCGAGCCGGTCCGCCTCGTCGACGATCCCGTTCTCAGCCTCTACTATTCGCAGGACACGGAATTCCTCCGCCCGATGGTGACGGAGATCTACCGCTTCCGCCTGCCGCGCAGCCTCGCGACGCTCGAGACCTCCGTCCTGCTGCGCTTCTACGAGAACTGCCTCAAGGAGTCCCTCAACGAGGTTTCTTACACCGCGGGCGAGGCCGGCCTGAACTTCAACCTCAACGCCGCGCTCGAGGGCGTGCAGCTCACGGTCAGCGGCTACGACGAATCCGCCTCGCGCCTGCTCGAGACCGTCACCGGCAGCCTCGTCGACTTCCCGCTCAGCGAGGAACGCTTCGCCGCCATCAAGGACCGCCTGGTGCGCGAGCTGGCCAATTTCCCGCGCGCGGACGCCTGGCAGATCCTCCGCGAAACCCGCCGCGCCAACGTGCGCGAGTTCTATTACCGGCCCGACGAGCAGCTGCCCGTCGCGCAGGGCGTCACGCTCGCCGCGGTGAAGGACTTCGCCCGCCGGCTCTACGCCCAGGGCAAGATCGAGGCCCTCGTCCACGGCAACGTGGCTGCCGACCGCGCCGTTGCCGACGCCCGCCGCGTCGCCGGCGCCCTGCACCCGGCGGCGGTGCCCGACGCCGACCTGCTGCGCCTGCGCGTGCTGGCGATGAAGCCGGGCGAGTCCCTCCGCACGAACGAGAAGCTCGCCGTGAACAACTCGGCGTTCCGCCGCGAGTACCTGTTGGGTGGCGACGACCCCGAGACCCGCGCCGCCACGCTCGTACTTTCGAATTTCATCTCCGAGCCGTTCTACAGCGAGCTGCGCACGCGCCAGCAGCTGGGTTACATCGTGTCGGCCGGCGGAGGCGACGAGGTGAAGACGAACTATGCGTACTTCATCGTGCAGTCGGGCGACCATCCCGCCGACGAGGTCGAGGCGCGCGCCGACGCCTTCATCTTCCAGCTGCCCGAGCTGCTCGGCAACCTGCCCGACGAAGCCTGGAACACGATCGTTGCCGGCGTCCGGGCCCAGCTGGAGGAGAAGGACAAGGCCATCGCCGACCGCAGCGGGCGGCTCTTCGAGCTCGCTTACGACCGGTCCGGCGAATGGACGCGGCGCGAGGAAACGCTCGCCGCGCTGGACAAGCTCACGAAGGCGCGCGCCCGCGAGATTTTCGCCGCCGCCCTCAACCCCGACACGCGCGAGATGCGCACCTTCCTCGGCTTCGCGCGCCAGCACGAGGCCAAGACCCCGCCGGCGACAACCTACCCCGACCGCGACGCTTGGAAGAAGCAGCAGGGGTTCAAGTGACGGCAAAGGCGAAGGCCTTACTCCAATCCACAACGCCCGGCATCCGCCGGGCGTTTTTTTTGGCGCGCTGAAGAACGCGGACCAATCACCCACAAAAAAATCTCCGCCACCGTCATCCTGAGCCGTGCGAAGGATCCACTGAGTCGGCGTGGCTCCGTCCTTGCCCTTGGATCCTTCGCACGGCTCAGGATGACGGACTGGAGGGTTAGGCTCCCGCCCAACCGGTCGGGCGGGAGCCCGACCCTCCATGACGGAAATGAAATACCCACAAAAAATCCGGGGCGGAGGATTTCTCCCCCGCCCCGGCGTTGTTTTCTTTTTAGGCAGCGACGCTCGGCTTGTCCGCCTTGCGCCACCACGGCTTCTGGGCGAGACGGATGACCGTCTGCGTCCATTCAGTGTCAGAGCTCTTCTGCGCGGCCACCGGGGTGACCTCAGGCTTCACCGGCAGCGCAGGACGCTCGATCTTTGCCAGATCGTAGTACTGCACGGCCGTCGGCGCCGAAAGCACGCCCGGATACACGTAGAAGAACAGTTTGGTTAGTCGGTTCATGGTCAGAAGGAGACCTCGCCGCGAAGGCGGCAATGTCTCCGCCCTGGCCACGAACCGGACAGGATCGACAAAGAACGTGCGCAGCCTGTGCCGGTCGGCCCGACCGTCAAGGGTGCGATTGCCTCCTGGCACCATAACCTTATCTTTCAATAAGTTCCGGGCTGACCTAATACCGGTGTCCGCCACTGGAATTCCGCCTACCCATCGACACTTTCTCCCCATGCCTGAGATACTTTATACGGTCCGTGCCACGTGCCCGTCGGTCCAAGTCCGCGGCCGGTTCCTCGCCAGTCCCGCCCTGCGGGACTGGACGAGTCAGCCGTAGGCCCGGCGAAGGCTGATCAAGCAATCCATGCCAACCATCTTATATACCGTGCGGGCGACATGCCCGAACCTCGAAGTCCGCGGTCGCTTCCTCTCCTGGCTGTCCCCCAACCACGTGCTGCAGGTGAAGGCCGGCGGCGCCACCGCCGTGCGGATCGTGCTCCCGGAACCGGCCAGCGCCACCGGACCCGCCACGGTTGAGACCCAGTACGTCTTCGCGTCCCGCAAAGCCTACGAAACCTATATCCGGGACCGCGCGCCGGCCTTGCGGGCCGATGCGCTGAAACACTTTCCGGCGGAGAGTGGAGTAACTTGGGAACGGCAGGTGGCGGAAATCGCGATGGAGCTCTAGGGGCGCATTAATGATCAATGATTGATGATTAATGATCGTTACCAAGCCCTGTCCGGCCCTGTCCGCTTCCAATCATCAATCAAGAATCATTAATCATTAATGCCATGAACCTCCCCCACATCGTCGTGCTCGGCGGCGGCTTCGGCGGCCTGACCTTCGCCAAGGAATTCCCGGCGGAGCTCGCGCGCATCACGATCGTGGACCGGCAGAACCACCACCTCTTCCAGCCGCTGCTCTACCAGGTGGCGAGCGCCGGCCTCGCGGCGCCGGACATCGCCCAGCCCATCCGGAGCATCCTGCGCAAGAAGCCGAATCTCACCGTGCTGCTCGCCGACGTCACCGGCATCGACCTCGCCGCGCGCGAGGTGCGGCTGGCCGACGGCAAGCTGAGCTACGACTACCTCATCATCGCCCTCGGCAGCCAGACGAGCTACTTCGGCCACAACGAGTGGGAGCAGTTCGCCCCCGGCCTCAAGACACTGGACGACGCCCAGCGCCTGCGCCGCAACACGCTGCTCGCCTATGAAAAAGCCGAGCGGGAGCCCGACCCGCAGCGCCGGCAGGAACTGATGACCACCGTCGTGATCGGCGGCGGCCCGACCGGCGTCGAACTCGCCGGCTCCTTCGCCGAGCTCGCGCGCACCGTGCTCTACCGCGACTTCGACCACATCGACCCGCGCCAGGCGCGCATCATCCTGATCGAGGGCTCGCCGCGCCTGCTCGGCACCTTCCCCGAGGATCTCTCCGCCAGCGCCAAAAAACAGGTCGAGGGCCTCGGCGTCGAGGTGCGCGTCGGCACGCGCGTCACGGCGATTCGTGACGGCGAGGTCGAGATCGGCACGGAAGTCATCCGCGCCGGCAACATCGTGTGGGCCGCCGGCGTTGGCGCCGTGCCGGTCACCCAGACGCTCGGCGTCGAGCTCGACCGGGCCGGCCGCGTGAAGGTGCAGTCGGATTTCAGCGTGCCGGGCCACCCGCGGGTTTTCGCGATCGGCGACCTTGCAACCCTCGTCGATGCCGACGGCGTGGTCGTCCCCGGCGTGGCCCAGGGCGGCATCCAGGCGGGCGCGCACGTGGCGAAGATCATCGCGCGCGAACTCCAGGAAGGCCCGGGCGTGGTCCGACCGGCGTTCACCTACTGGGACAAGGGTAACATGGCCACCATCGGCCGCACGCACGCCATCGCGCAGATCGGCAAGCTCCACCTCACCGACTACGCCGCGTGGCTGTCCTGGCTCGCGCTGCACCTCTTCTTCCTCATCGGCCTGCGCAATCGCATCTCGGTCCTGATCCAGTGGACGTACTCGTACTTCACCTACCAGCGCGGCGCGCGGATCATCCTGGGGATGGATGGCAAGCCGCGGCCGGAATAGCGCTGGAGGGTTGGGCTCCCGCCCAACCGGTCGGGCGGGAGCCCGACCCTCCACCTCATTTCACCTGTTCGTCCGTCAGGTTCATCTTCTTCAGCGTCGCCGCCCAGCGGGGATCGGCGTGCAGGCTTTTCAGCCACGGATCGTTCTTCACGTAGATCATGCCGGTGTCGCGCTGGCGGTAGGACATCTCGAGCCAGGCAAACGCCTCCTCCGTCTCCCCCCGATAGGCGTGGAGCTCGGCGATCTGGTAGGCCGCCGTGGCGGCATACTCCGTCTTCAGCCGCGCCAGGCTCGCGTCCGCCTCCGCCCGGTGCCCGCAGGCCCAGTTGGCCAGGGCGAGGACGAAGGTCCGGTTGTTGTCGTTCTTGAGTTCGCCGGCGACGCGCAGCGCCTCCTCGTTCTTGCCCAGCAGCACGAGGGCAAAGACCTGCTGCTTGACCGGGATTCCCGTCACGCTCTTGAACTTCATCACCTGCTGCTCGAGTTCGGCGTACCGGCCGGCCTGGAGCAACGCCATGCTGAGGACGTACTGGGCATAGCTGTTCAAAGGATCGAGGGCCACCGCCTGCCGGCCCAGCCGCACCGCCTCGTCATTCTCGCCGAGGGTGATGGCCAGCCGGGTCAAATTGCTGAGGACGACAGCATCGCCCGGCGCCAAGGCCAGCGTCCGGTCAAATGCCGTCCGCGCCCGCGCCCAGTCCCAATCGTAGCCATAGTAGATAAACCCGACCGCCGTGTTCGCCTCGGGCAGGTCGGGTTGCAGGGCCAGCGCTTTTTCGGCGGCATCGCGCGCCGATTGGAAGCCCGACTCGATCGGCGCCCAACCGTTGGCCGCTTGCGCCCAGCGCACGATGCTCAGCCAGGCCCAGGCCAGCGCGAACTTCTCGTCCCGTCCCACGGCGTCCTGCAAATACCGCTGTGCCTGCTCCAAATCACCCGCGCCTCCCCGGTAAAGCAGGTCGCGCCCCGCCAGCATCAGCCGGTACGCCTCGGGATCCACCGCCCGGGCGGCCGGCGGCGAAACCATGCCGAGTTTGAGCGAAAGATTCTTCGCGATCAGCCCGGCGATCTCGTCCTGCACGGCGAAGATGTCCTTCAGGTCCCGGGTGAAGGTATCCGACCACACATGGAAGCCGTCCGCCGCCTTGATGAGCTGCGCCGTGATGCGCACCTTGTCGCCCTGCTTGCGCACGCTGCCCTCGACGACGTACGCCACGCCGAGCTGCCGCGCGATCTCGGGGATGGCGATCTCCCTGCCCTTGAACGAAAACGCCGACGTGCGCGCCGAGACCTTCAGGTCCGGGATCTTCGCCAGCACGTTGAGCAGCTCCTCGCTGATGCCGTCGGAGAAATACTCGTTGGCCTTGTCGTCGGAGAGGTTGGTGAAGGCAAGGACGGCGACGGATTTGTCATCCCGGGCCGGCGGCGCCACGGCCGCGAGCGACTGCTTTCTCGCCGCCCCCGAGAAAAGCGGATCGGCGTCGAGCCGCGCCTGCAGCGCCTGGAAGCGCGGCAGGCCGCGCAGGGAATCGAAGCGGGGATCGAGGCGGAAAGCGGCCGCGGTGGTAAACCAGCCGGGCAGGATCCCGCCCGATGTTCTTTGCTCGAAGCAGGTGAGCGCCTCCTCCTTTTGCCCGAGCCACAACCGGTCGAAGCCTTCGCTCTCCAGGGGCGGGTTGCCCAGCGCCCGGCTGAGCGTCAGGAGCTTCTCGCCGCCGGCATGATCGCCCAGCGCCGCCAGCACGGTGCCTTTCCACCACAGCAGCGCCGGCTCATTCGGCGTTTCCGCGAGGCGTTGCTCGATGAGTTTGAGCGCCGCCCGCCACTCGACCTCTGCCGGGGCGTCGCGCCCGGCATAGTGGTGCATCAGGGCGATATAGCCACTGCGGGGGCCATCCCCGAGCGGGGAATGCAGCCATTCCCGCGACACCCCGGCCAGCACCCGCACGCTGTTGTCCCACTCGCGCCGGAAAGTGTACACCCAGGCGGCCAGCATCGCGCCGTAGTCCTCCTGCAGCGCCGATTCCGGCAACTTGCGCAAGGCCGCCAGCGATTCGTCCAAGTCGCCGCCGACGAACAGGACGATCTGCAATTTCAGGCACAACGCCGGCCAGCACGGCTGGAGGGCGATCGACTTGTCGGCCGCCGCCTCGGCAGTGGCGATGTCCCGGACAAAAAGCGCGTTCCAGCCGATCTCATTCCACGCCAGCACGGCAAACGCCGGGTTGCGGGCCAGTTCTTCCAGCGTCGTCCGCGCCCCGGCGTATTTCTGCTGGTCACGCAGGCAAATCGCCAGCGCCAGCAGCGCGCGCGGCTCGGCGGGGCGCTCCTGCAAGAGCGCACGCAAGAGCGGTTCCGTTTCCGGGGAAGCGCGCGAAATCCCGCCCTCGGCCCGGCCCCGCACCAGGTAGCAGGCCCGGGCCAGCCGGGCCTCGAACGATTTCGCCGCGAATTGCAGGGCCCGCTCCATCTTCGTGCGTGCGGATTCCCGGCGGGCCAGGCTCGTATCGAAGCCGAGATAGACGGACCAGGAATCAGCCTGCGACCAGGCGGCCAGCACCTCGGCATCGACGGGCGCGAGCCCGGCCGCCCGCTTGCACATGTCATCCGCCGCACTGAGCTCGGCCCGCCCGAGGTCGGGCTTGTTCAACAATTCCCACACGCGTGCCACGAGCTGCTGCGCCTCGGTGGCAACCGGCGCCGCCGCCGTGGCCGCCGGTTCCGCGCCGCGGCGGGTGATCAGCGTGAAAGCGAGGACGGCGATGACGATCGCCGCCGAGGCGAGGATCGGCTTGATCCATCTCGGGCCGGCCGCGGCTGCCGTGGCCGCCGCAGAACGAGGACCTCCCACCTCCCTTTCCGAACCGCCCAGCAATTTCTGCACGCGCGCGACAAACGCCGGCGACGTCTCGCCGCCCGGCAGTTTCGTCCACTGCACGGCGAGAAAGGAATCCGGCACCAGCGCCTCACGATCGTTCGTGGCGTCGATCGTCACCGGCAACAGGAACGGCGTGCCGCGCGCCATCAGGTGCGTGCGCTCGTCGGCCAGTTTCCACTCCAATCGAAAGTACGCCTCGCGCCGGCCCTGCGTGGTCTGGGACAAAATCGGGATGAACAGCGCGCACTCCTTGATCTGCTTCCGGATCTTTTGGTCCCACGCGTCCCCCCCGACGAGCTCGCTCTGGTCGAACCACACCTCGACGCCCGCAGCGCGCAACGCGTCGCAAATACGCTTGGCCGCCTCGGCATCTTGAGAGGCGTAGGAAAGAAAGACCGCTTTGCCAGGGTCGCTCATGGGTTCATCCGATCCCAATCCTTTTACAGGAGGTAACGGAGTAAATGGAGCGAGCCCCAGTCCCTGACTGCGCGGTCTGCGTTTTTTCCTGGGAAGATCCGGGGCTCATGGCTTCCCCTCGGGCTTTTGCGGTGGGTGCGCGGCCTGCCAGGCGAGTGCCCGCGACAGATACTCGTCAAACCCCAGCTCGACTACAACGCGGCGGAAACGCGGATCGTGGTGCCATGGGACCAGTCTGGGATCGAAAAACCACTCTTGGGTATCTTCCAGGATAACGTCCTCGGGGTGAAAATAATCCAGGGCCTCGTTCTGGCGGCCCAAGGCGGACAGCAGCGAGCCGCGCTCGGGACCCTCGGCCGCAGGCAAGGCGGCCTCGATTGCGGCGCGATCGCCGGTCTCCACCAGCACCGCCAGGCGATACCGCGCGGTGACCTTGGCACCCAACGCTCGCGCCTCCTCGCGGCGGCCCAGCCGCGCCAGGGTCAGAACCTTGTGCGCCTGCGCCTGCGGCTCATCCGGGAGGAGCGCCAGGGCGCGGTCGATGAGCGCCAGGCCTTCCTGCAACCGGCCCAGCGTCACGAGGAACCAGCCGAAGTTGTCCAGGATGCGCGGCGACAGGGGATCGATGGCCACGGCCAGGCGGTACTCCGCGATGCTTTCGTCAAACCAGGACTGGTAAGCGAGGGTTCCGGCCAGCCAGTGATGGCCGGTCGCGTAGTTGGGATTCAATTCGACGGAGCGGCGCAGCAGGCGCAGCGCTTCGTCGGGCTGGTGCTGCAGCTGGCGGAGGAACCCCAGCGTCGCATGGGCCTCCGCCGATTCCGGATCGAGCTCCAGCGCCCGCCGCACCTCGGCCTCAATCGGCGGAATGACCGGCGCGGCGCGCTGGCGATACTCGCTCAGTTTGCCGTCAGTGATGGCACGAATCATCCAGACATCCGCCAAGGCCGCGTGCGCGCGGGCAAAATCCGGCGCGATGGCCAGCGCCTCGCGGAACAACGCCTCGGCCCGGTCAAATCCCTCCGCATTGCGCCGGTTCCAAGCCGCGCGGCCCTGCATATAAAGTTCGAGCGCTCGGCCGTCCACCAGCGCCCCCGTCCGGGGCGCCGCTCCGAGTTTCGCCTCGAGATTCTTCGCCACGAGCCCGGCGATTTCGTCCTGCACGGCAAAGACGTCCCGCAAGTCGCGCGTGAAGGTGTCGCTCCACACATGGAAGCCATCCGTCGCCTTGATGAGCTGCGCCGTGATGCGCACCTTGTCGCCCTGCTTGCGCACGCTGCCCTCGACAACGTAAGCCACGCCGAGCTGCCGCGCGATTTCGGGGACCGGCGTGTCCTTCCCCTTGAAGTGAAACGACGAGGTCCGCGCGGTCACCTTGAGCCCCGGCACCTTCGCCAGGACGTTGAGCAGCTCCTCGCTGATGCCGTCGGAGAAATACTCGTTGGCCTTGTCGTCGGAGAGATTCGCGAAAGCGAGCACGGCGACGGATTTGGAGTCCGGCGGTGCAGGGGTCGGTGGTCCGTTGTCCGTGGTCTTGTCGTCATCGAAGGCCTTCGCCCCCTTCGGCAGCTTGTCGCGCAGCAGCTTCTCGAAACGAGGATTGCCGCGCAGGGGATCGAACTCCGGCGAGAACCGCGCCCAGGCGTAGAGGACGTAATTCAGGGGCAAAGCGGGATCGCGCATGGTTTTTTCCAAGCGATCGATGACTTCGTCGTTCCGCCCGCCGAGGGAAAGAAGGGTCAATCCGTAGCTCCAGTCCCAATAGCCTGCGCTCAGATCGACATAGTTTCGGTAGAGACGGATGGCCCGCTCCGCTCCCTCCCGGTCGCCGAGGTGTCCCCGCAGGATGCCCGACCAGACCATCGGCTGCGTGTCGTTTGGCCGGGCCTTGGCCCGTTCGTCGATGGATTGCAACGCCCCGCGCCACTCGATCTCGGCCGCCTCGGGCTGCTGTTGGATCATCCGGGCGATGCCGGTCCAGTATTGCCGGGGATAATCCACCCCGATGGAAACGAACGGGCGCGGGTAAGTATCGAGCAGCTTCAGGATGCCGGGGGCATCGCTGCTGAGCACGGCCAGGCGCAGCGCAATCGCGGCCGCTTCGTCCTCGCGCAGTTCCGTCGGTGTGAGCTGGTTGACCGCCGCCTGGGCAGCGGACCGGTCATTGAAGCCGAACAATTCCACATTGGCCTTGAGGATCAGCGCCTCCGCCGTCCGTTTCTCCGCCAGCAACTCATCGGCGATCCGGCGGGCTTCCCCGTACCTGCCGGCCGCGCCGTAAGCCCTGCCGGCCAGAGCCGGCCGCCCCGCGCGTTCGAAAAGCGCGATCGCCTCGTCATAGCGACGCGATTCGCGCAGGAGCGTGCCCAATTCCTCCAGCAAGTCCCGGTCGTCCGGCCGTTCCTGCAGCAGGGCCCGGTAGGCGGTCTCGGCCTCCGCAATGGCTTCCGGGGTCTTGACCATGAACCCCGACAGCACGGCTTGGGCGTGGCGCGACTCGAAGCCGTCCGCCGCCAGCGCCAGGGCCCGCGAAGCCCGTTTCGCCGCCGACTGCCGGCGCGCGTCCGAGTTGTCCCATCCGCGGTATTCCATGAGCGCGTCCACCTGCGCGCCCACCGCCCACACCTCGGCCTCCAAAGGATCGAGCTTGAGCGCCTGGTCCAACAAGTCCTCGGCCGCACCCAATTTTTCCCGGGTCAGGCCGTTGAATGAACGCAACTGGCGCGCCCGTTCCACTAGTTGCCGGGCGGGGGACAGTGCCGGGGTCGTCGGTGCGATGGCGGAGCCCGGCTCCTTGCGCGATTCCCTCATCACCAACAGCAGCGCCATCGCCACGCCGAAGATCGGCAGCGCCCACCACCACTTCGCCGGCGTCGCCCGGCGGCGGTGTGCCGGCGGCGTGACATTTTTCTGCTCCATGTTCCCCGGCTCCGGCTCGTCGGAGAGCAGCTGCCGTACTCGCGCGCCAAAAGCCGGCGTGGCCTCCCCGCCGGGCAGCCGCGTCCACTGCACCGCCTTGAACTCCACCGGCACCTTGGCCACGGCATCCGGGGTGTCGTCGATCAGGACGGGCAGGAGGAACGCGGTGTCGTCCGACATCGCGTGCGTGCGTTGCGCCGCCAGCTTCCATTCGAGGCGGAAATAGCCTTCCCGCCGCGCCTGCGTGGTGGCGGAGATGACCGGCATAAACAGCGCGCAGCTTGAAATCTGCCCGCGGATCTTCGCGTCCCACGCATCGCCGCCGACGAGCTCGCTCTGGTCGAACCACACCTCGACGCCGGCGGCGCGCAGCGCGTCGCAAATTCTCTTCGCCGCCTCCGCGTCTTGCGAGGCATAGGAAAGAAAGACCGCTTTGCCGGATTCGCTCATGGTCCGCCCCCGGGTGTTTTCCCTGTCTCCTGTTCTCTGTCACCTGTCCTCTGTTCCCTCGCCTCCGGTTTTTCCGGCGGATGGGCCTGGCGCCAGGCCGTGGCCCGGGCTTGCGCGTCGGTGAGGCCGACCGCGGCCATGGCGGTCTGCCACTCCGGATGGGAGCGAAGCGAGTCGAAGACCGGCTCATATAGCAGCAGGTCCACGTCGGAGAAAAATATCCTCTCCGGTTTAAGCGTGGCCAGCACCTCCGCCGGCCGCCCGAGCCAGGCCAGCGCCAGGCAGCGATCCCGCGGGGTGGTGTCGCGAATGGTGGGCAGGAGCCGCTCGAGGTCGGCTTTCCGCCCCAGCCGCCCGAGCGCCGCCAGCCGGAAATTCAGGGAGAACGCCACGTCGTCCGGCACCGCGCGGAGCGCCGCCATCGCCTCCTCGTTGCGGCCCATGTCGGCCAGGATCACGGCTTGCAACGACCGGGCCTGAACGGCATCGGGCTGCAGCGCGAGCGCCCGGTTCACGTAAACGAGGGCCTCGGAGTAACGCCCGGCGTGGCGCAGAACCCACGCATAGTTGTCGAGGATCCGCTGGGAAAGGGGGTCCAGCTCGGTGGCGCGTTTCAGCTCGGCGAGGGCTTCGTCCATGCGGCCCTGGCTCATCAGGTGCCGGCCGAACCACTGGTGGGCCGTGGCGAAATTCGGATTAAGGGCGATCGCCGTTTGGAAATCTTTTTCGGCGGCGGCGAACTGCCACGCCCCACCCATGATGTTCCCGCGCGAGGCATAGGCCTCGGCGCATTGCGGATCCAGCGCCAAGGCCTCGTCCACCTTGGCCAGCAGGCGCCGGATGGCCGGGCCGTCCCGATCCTCGTAGATCCCGATCGAGTCATCCCACTCGCCCCGCAATTCCCACACATCGGCCAGCGCGGCATGCGCCTTCGCAAAACGCGGCGCGAGCTTCAGGGCGCGATTCAACAGCGCCTCCGCCTGGTCGTAGCTGGCGGGGTTTCGCCGGTTCCAGGCCTGCCGGGCTTCCCAGTAGAGCCGGTACGCCTCGATCTCGGCGGCGTCCACCTCGCCGGACCGCACCGCGCCCAACTTGAGCTCGAGGTTTTTCGCAATCAGACCCGCGATCTCATCTTGTACGGCGAAGATGTCCTTCAAATCGCGCGTGAAGGTGTCGCTCCACACATGAAAACCATCCGCCGCCTTGATGAGCTGCGCCGTGATGCGGACCTTGTCGCCCGCTTTCCTCACGCTGCCCTCAACCACATACGCCACCCCGAGCTGCTGCGCGATTTCGGGAATCGGCGTGTCCTTCCCCTTGAAGTGAAACGACGAGGTCCGCGCGGTCACCTTGAGCCCCGGCACCTTGGCCAGCACGTTGAGCAGCTCCTCGCTGATGCCGTCGGAAAAATACTCGTTGGTCTTGTCGTCGCTGAGGTTGGCAAAAGCCAAAACCGCTACGGACTTCTGATCGATCGGTGTGCTGACCTCGGTCTTCGTCGGCGTCGGCGCCTGCGCCACTAGCGCCTGGAAGCGCGGATCCTGGCGGAGCGGATCGAACGCCGGCTCGAGCTCGAGGTAGGCGCGGGTCAGTGAATAGCCATCTACCGGTGCATCCAACAAGGTTTTCAATTCAACCAAGGCCAGGTCCGTCCAGCCGACCGTCGCCCACAGCGGTGCCACTGTGTTGACGTTGAAGAAACTGCTGGCCACCGATTGCAGGTGCTGCCGCATCAGGGTGGCCGCCGCTTGGGCGCCGGTTTGATCGCCCAGGCGGGCGAGCGCCCAAGCCTTCCAGTGGAGCGCGACGATATCCTGCGGGTTGGCGGCCAGCGCCTGGTTGCAACGCTGCTCCACGGCGAGCCAATCGGCTCGCGCCGCCGCCGCGTCGCCGGCCAGTTCGTGCGCCCGGGCGGAAAGCACGGCGCGCGGACCCGCGAAGTTGACATCCCGCACCTCCTCCCCCGGGAATCTTTGCACGACGCGCAACGCCGCCTCTGGTTGGCGACCCCAGAAGCTGGCTTGCCACGCGACCGCCAGCCCACGGTTTTCTTGCAACAGCCAGGCCGGCCAAGTCTCAATGGCCTTGAGCGCCCCGACCGTATCGCCGCGCCAGCGGCATTTTACCACGACATCGAAAGTCAGCAGTCGGCCGCTGCGTTGCTGCGGCAGGGCGTGGGCGAGCAAGGCTTCCGCCTGGGCGAAACGCTGGCGTCGAATCAGCAAATTCACGAGGTCGGCGATGGCCATCGGGTGGTCGTTCGACAGCTCCACCGCACGCTCGAGGATGCGGATCGCATCGTCCGTCCGGTTCATCATCCGATAAACCGTCCCCAAGGCGCGCTGGATTTTCCAGTTTTGCGGTTCGCGCTCCGCCAACCGCTGCAAGCTTTGTTCAATCTCGTCCAGGTGGCTTGGGCCAGAGTCCCGAACCATCGGGCGGCCCGCCATCTGGGCATTGGCATAGACCAATTGCGCGGCCACCGACTCAGGCGCCAGGGCCACCGCACGACTGGCCTGGCGCAGCAGGTTCTCGCGGCGCTCCGGGGACTCGTCGATCAGGTGCCAGACCATCATGTAGGACAACCACGCGGAGAGCTCCCAGGCCGTCGGCTCGGTTGGCTCCAACTTCAGCGCGCGTTGCACCAGTTCCTCCGCGAGGTACAGGTTTTCGCGGTTCAGCTCGTCGCCGTCCTCGTAGATTTTCCGCGCCTGCTGGACGAGCTTCTGGGCTTCGGAAACCGGCGCCAGGGAGGCCGGCGGCGACATCGCGGGCGGCGGTGCCGGATCCTTGCGCCCCTCCTTCATTACCAAGAGCAGCGCCATCGCCACGCCGAAGATCGGCAGCGCCCACCACAGGCGGCCCAGCCGCCGGCTATTGATTACAGGCTCCGGGTTGTTGGTTCTGCCCTCGGACCATTGGCCCGTGAACCGCGGCACCTTGGCCCGGGCCGCGGGATCGGCGCTGAGGAGGTCCCTCACGCGCGCCACAAATTTCGCCAACACCGGATCCTCACTACCAGCCGGGCTTGCCTCGCCGGAGCCCAACGGACGGAGGCGGGTCCACTGCACGTCGAGGAACGAATCCGGCACCGCAGCGTCCGCGTCGGACGTGTCGTCGACCACGACCGGCAGCAGGAACGCCCGGCCCTTCGCCATCAGGTGCGTGCGCTGGTCGGCCAGACGCCACTCGAGGCGGAAATAACCCTCCGTGCGCTGTTGCGTGTTTTCCGAAATGATCGGGATCAGCAGCGCGCAGTCCTTGATCTGCCGCCGGATCTTCTGGTCCCACGCGTCGCCGCCCACGAGCTCGTTCTGGTCGAACCACACCTCGACGCCGGCGGCGCGGAGCGCGTCGGCGATGCGCTTGGCCGCCTCCGCATCTTGGGAGGCATACGACAGAAAGACGGCTTTGCCGGTATCGCTCATGGCAATCGCTCCCACCAAACCGTTTTACAGGAGGAAACGGAGGGGCGTGAACAGAGCTGTTTCCCTCTATTTTCTCCGTTACCTCCTGTGAAAAATCCGAGGCTCATGGTTTTAAGCTCTGTCGTGGTCCTAGTCTGTGGTCCGTCGTCCTGTTTTCATCGCTCATCTCAATTGGTCGTCGGCCAGGCCGAGTTTGCGCATCAAAACCTCCCAGCGGGGATCGGCATGCAGGGGAATGAGGAGAAAGTCCGGCTTGGCATAGCTTAAACCAGGGTCCTTCTGCCGGTAGGCCCGCTCCAGCCACTCGAAGGCGCGGTCCGCATCACCGCGGAAGGCATAGGCGCAGCCGATCTGGTAGGCGGCAACATCCCCGTACTCCTGGATGAGCCGCGCCAGCGCCGCATCGGATTCGCTCTGCTTCTTCTGGCCCCACAGGGCGAGCGACTGGACGTAGAGCTGCGACCAATTGGGAGCTTGCTGCAGCACCGTGACGGCCGCCTGGTCAAAGTCGCCGCGGGCGACCATGACCATGGCCAGACCCGCGTATCCCCACGGGGAGTCGGAACGGATGTCCAGCAACCGCCGGAAAGCCGTCTCCGCCTCCGCAAAGCGCCGGGCCGCCTGGAGCATGAAGCCCTGGTTGACGTAGATCTCGGGATTGACCGGGTCGAGCGCCACGGCCTGCCGGATCAGTTCCAGCCCCTCCGCCTCACGTCCAAAACTAAACGCGAGCTGGGCCGCCCGGAAGATCACGGCGGGATCGTTGGGCGCGAGTTCCTGCGCGCGGCGCAGGCTCTCCTTCGAACCCTGCCAGTCGAAATCGGTCGAAGACTGGATATCCAGCCGCGCGAGGTAGCCGGCCGCCAGCCCGGGCTCCAAGGCAATCGCCTGGTCCGCGGCCCGCCGGGCCAGGGCATAGCCTTCGTCGAAATCCCGCCGGTTATTGCCGTAAGCGCCGCGGATCCAGCCGGCCTTGGACAGCGCCGCCCACGCGAGGGCGAACTTGGGATCCAGGTCGACCGCCCGCTGCAGCAGGTCGATCGCCTTCATCGCGTCATCGGCGTTGCTCCGGTTGACGAAGAACTTGCCTTGCAGGTAGAGCTGGTGCGCCTCGGCGTTCCGGGTGCCGCCCTTTTCCGCCGCCTGCACCTGGGCCTGGATCTCGGCCGCCGAGCCCGGGCCGCCGAGCTGGCCGTGCAGTTGCCCGACGATGGTCTGGGCGAGCTCGGACTGGACCGCGAAGACGTCCTTCAGGTCACGGGTATAGCTCTCGCTCCACAACTGCTCACCCGTCGCCGCGCGGCTGAGGCGCGCCGTGATGCGCACGCTGGTGCCCGCCTTGCGCACGCTGCCCTCGACGAGCGTGGCGACGCCGAGCTTTGCGCCGATCTCCGGCGCGGTCGCGTTGCTGCCCTTGAAGGAAAAGGCCGAGGTCCGCGCCGCCACGCGCAGCCCGGGAATTTTCTGCAACACGGTCAGCAGCTCCTCGCTGATGCCGTCGGAGAAATACTCGTTGGCCTTGTCGTCGGAGAGATTCGCGAAGGCGAGCACCGCAACGGATTTTGCATCCGGCGCAGCCCTGCCGGATGCATCCTCCGTAGGCTTGGCGGAGGAGGAGGCACCCGCGACCGCGGGAGGCGCTGCCTGAACCGGGGAACCAGCCGTTATCCAGGACGCGAAGCGCGGGTCGGCGCGCAGGCCGTCGAAATCGGGGCTGAGCCGCAGGATGGCCGCGACCGCGGGCGGCCGCGCAAAAATCTCATCGAACCGCCCCAGCCGCGCATAAACCTTCGCCAGGCTGTTGGCCATGGGCTCGCCGGCGGCGTGTTTGATGCCCGCGAGCTGCTCGTGGGTGCGCAGCGCCTCGCCGGCCGCGGCCTTCTCGCCGAGGCAGGCCAGCAGGTAAGCCTGGCTGTAGTAGGGTCCGGCCTTGTTGGGCGCGGCCGCGATCTTCTTCTCGACCTCGCGCAGCGCGGCGCGCCATTCGGTCCGCGCGGCGGCGTCCCGGTGGTCGAGTTCGTCGGCCAGCCCGAGCAGCAGCCCCTTCGGGCCGTCGAAGACAAAGTCGCTGTAGAAATCCCGCGGAAAGGTCTGCCATGTCGCCAGCGCCGCCGCCCCGTTGCGCTGGTAGTAGCGGAGCTGGCCCGCCACGTAGTTGGCACGGTCCTCCAGCAGGGCGTCGCCGGGAATCTGCTGCAGGGTTTCCTCGGCGGCGGCGAGGTCGCCCCGCCAGTTGATCTCCATGGCCACCTTCAGGACGAGGGCGGAAGTGAACTTCTGCTGGGCGAGCGAACGCTGCAGCGTCGCGTAGCCGTCGTCCAAGCGGCCGTTTTGCCACAGGTAGCGGGCGTTGTTGAACAGCGCGAGCGGGTCGCCGCCCGGCAGGGCGGCCGAGCGCTCGTTGAGCGCCACGGCTTCCTCGAGGCCGCCGGGCTTCGCCAGGACGGTGACGGCGAGAAAGCGCAGCGCTTCCTGGTGGTCCGGTTGCTCGCTCACGATATCGCGGAGCAACTTTTCCCGCTCGTCGCGGTTGACGCCGAAGGAGGCCCAGGCGCCCGCCTGGGCCAGGCGGGCGCGCACCGAGCGCGGCGCCAGCCGGATCGCACGCTCGGCGGTCACGCGCGTCTGCTCGCGTCGCTCCGGCGAGGTATCCCAGCCGCGATAACCGAAGGCCGAATGCACTTGGGAATATGCCGCCCAGATCTCGCCGTCGTCCGGGTCGAGCTTGAGCGCGCGCTGGCAATAGTCCTCCGCGAGGGCGAAGTCCTCGCGCCGGGCATCGAGGGCGTGGATCAAAGGATAGGCCTTCTCCACCAACTCTCGCGCGACGGAGATATGCGGCGGAGAGACGGCCGCCGGCGCAGAGGCGGGAGCTGGGCTGGAGGCCGGAGGCGAGGCAGTCGCGCCCGTCGGCGGGCGTGTGATCACAGTGTACGCCAGCACCGCAATGACGAGTGCTCCCGAGGCGAGGACGGGCTTCAGCCAGCGAGGACTTTCTGTTGCGGGAGGGGCTTTATGCCCCGACGTTTCGGGCGCGTCGGGGCGCAAAGCCCCTACCCCACGGGCCGTCTCTCCGTCCAACAGACGCTTTACCCGCGCCACAAACGCCGGCGGCACTTCCCCGCCCGGGGCTTTGGTCCATTGGATGGCGACGAAGGAGTCAGGCACGAGCGCGTCGCGATCGCCGGTCTCGTCGATGGTGATCGGTAGCAGGAATGGCGTGCCTTTGGCCATGAGGTGCGTGCGCTCGTCGGCGAGTTTCCATTCGAGACGGAAGTACGCTTCGCGCCGGCCCTGCGTGGTTTTCGAAATCACCGGCAGCAGCAGCGCGCACTCGCGAATCTGCTTCCGGATCTTCTGGTCCCACGCATCCCCGCCGACGAGTTCGCTCTGGTCGAACCACACCTCGACGCCGGCGGCGCGCAAGGCGTCGCAAATGCGCTTCGCCGCCTCCGCGTCCTGGGAAGCGTAGGAAAGAAAAACGGCTTTGCCGGGGTCGCTCATGGCATTTCGAACCACCTTAACCTTGCACAGAAGCTAACGAAGGAAACGGAGGCCGATCCACGGAGCCCCTGCACTTCGTTTTCTTCGTTAGCTTCTGTGAAGAATTCCGTGTTCATGGTTTCGCCTCCTGCGGCTTGGTTGTCTCCTGTCCTCTGTCACCTGTCTTCTGTCCTCCGGCCTCCGGCGGATTCGCCGCCCGCCACGCCTGCGCGCGGTCGTGGGCCTCCGTCAGCCCAGCAGCCTGCATTTTGGCCCGGAAACGCGGATGGCTCCGGAGGGGATCCGCCAACGGATTGAACAACAGGAAATCGATCGACCCCCAGTCCACTTGGGATCGCTCAAGAGTGGCCAGCGCTTCGTCGATCCTGCCCAAGACGACCAAGGCGTACCAACGATCCAGGTCCGAAATCGCCGGTGTCGCGAGGAGCAGCGCTTCCAACTCGGCCCGCTGGCCGGACAGCGCGAAAATTTCGATGGCAAACATCGTGCCTCCCGCCTCCTGGTCGACGGCCAATCGTTTTGCGATCGGCAGGGCCTCGGCGAGGCGGCCCATTCTGGCCAGCACCTCCGCCCGGGTCAGCTGCGCCTGGGTGGACTCGGGCCGGATGCGCAACGCCCGGTCGATCGGCTCCAGGGCCTGATGCGGCCGCCCCGCGTCCACCAGGGTCATGGCATAATTGTCGAGCGCGCGGTGGGAGAGCGGATCGAGCTCGGTCGCACGGCGCAGCGCGGCCAGCGCTTCATCCATGCGTCCCATCGCCAGGTAGCTTCTTCCGAGCCACAGGTAGGCGGGGGCGTAACTGGGATTGAGCTCGATAGCCCGGCGCAGGAAGACGGTGGCCTCGTCGATCCGGAGGATCATGCTATAGGCGAGCCCGCAGGCGGCCTGGGCCTCCGCCGAATCGGGACCGAGTTTCACAGCCTTTTCCGCCTGGGCGACCATCCGCCGGGCCGCGGGGCTGTCGAGGTCCCGCAGGGCACCCGTCTGCTGCTCCCGCAAAGTCCAGATCACGGCCAGGGCCGCCTGGGCGGGCACCAAACCGGCATCCTTGGCGATGGCCTGCGTGATCAATTGCTCCGCCCGGTCAAACCCCGCCTGGGTACGTGCCGCGATCTCGGGCAGCGCCTCGAGGTAAAGTCTATAAGCCTCCGGGTCGACCGTGCGGGCAGCCGCGACCACCCCGATCTTCAATTCCAGATTCCTGGCAATCAGCCCGGCGATCTCGTCCTGCACGGCGAAGATGTCCTTCAAGTCGCGCGTGAAGGTGTCGCTCCACACATGGAAGCCGTCACTCGCCTTGATGAGCTGCGCCGTGATGCGGACCTTGTCGCCCGCTTTTCGCACGCTGCCCTCGACCACGTAGGCCACCCCGAGCTGCTGCGCGATTTCGGGGATTGGCGTGTCTTTTCCTTTGAAGTGAAACGACGAGGTCCGCGCGGTCACCTTAAGTCCCGGCACCTTCGCCAGCACGTTGAGCAACTCCTCGCTGATGCCATCCGAGAAATACTCGTTGCTCTTATCCTCGGAGAGATTCGCGAAGGCCAGCACGGCGACGGATTTGGCGTCGGCCGAGGGAGCCTTGTCGGATGGAACCGTTTCCTTGGCGGCGGGGGCACGAGGCGACGTCCGCGGGTCGGCCTCGAGCCGGGCCAGCAGGGCTTGGAAGCGCGGATTCTTCCGCAACGGGTCGAACCCTGGGTAGAGTCGGACCCAAGCCGCGGTGGTTAGCGACTCGACGTTCTCCAGGAGATCGACCGCCTCGTCCTCACGCCCCAGGAGGATCTCCCCGACAACCCTGCCACTCACGCCCGACACCGTTTCCAAATTGGCCCCAGACTCACGCGCCAATTGGAAATATTTCCCCGCCTCGTCCCGGCGCCCGAGACGGGCCAGGCAATAGCCTTTCCACCACAGCAGCCCGCCCGCCTCGGGCTGGCGCGCGAGTCGTTGCTCGATCTGCTGCAGTGCCGCCTCCCATTGGAGCCGGGCCGATTCCTTCCGGCCGGCGAGCTCATGCGCGAGGCCGGCCCAATAAGCCTTCGGTCCTTCGAAGGCGTTGGAACGCAGCCAATCCCTCGACACGCTCTCCAAAACCCGCAGCACGTTCTGCGGTTCGCGCCGATAGTAAAAGAGCTGGCAGGCGAACGCCACGCCGTGATCCTCCTGGCGCACGGCGGGGGGAATCTTGTCCAGCACCCGCCTGCCCTCGTCGAGATCGCCGGTCCAGAGTTCCGAAAGCAGCATCTTGAGCGCGAGATTCGGCCAGCAGGATTGGAGCGCGATGGAGCGGTCGGCCGCCGTTTCGGCGGCACGGCTGTCACCGGTGAGGTAGGCTGCCCAGCCAATCTCATTCCAAGCGAGCGCGGCCCAGGCGGGGTTGGTCGCCAGTCTTTCCATCGTCTGCCGGGCTTCGGCCGCGTGGCCGGTGTTGCGCAGCAGGATTCCGAACGCCAGCAGGGCCCGCGGCTCGGCGGGTTGCTCGCGCAGCAGCGTGGCGAGCAGTCCGTTCGCCTCCTCGTCAAAAAGTGAGGTGGTCCCGCCGTGCCCGCCGGGACTGCGAACCAGGTAGCAGGCCTGCGCCAGCCGCGCCTCGTACGAGCCCGGGTCAAGCTGCAACGCGTGTGCGGCCTTCGTGCGCGCGCTTTCCCGTCGAGATGCCGTGTCGTCAAGGCCGTGATAGACGTACCATGAGTCCACCTGCGACCACGCCGCCCAAGCGTCGGCGTTGTTCGGCTCGAGTTCGGTCGCGCGCCGGCAGACGCCGTCAGCCACGTCCAACTCGGCGCGCGCGAGCTCGGGCTTGTTCAGCTGCGCCCAGGCCTTCGCGACGAGCTGCTGCGCTTCGGAAACCGACGCGGTGGCCGCGACCGGCTTGGCCGCGGCATCGTGCACGGTATAGAAGGGCCGTGGCAGGAAGAGGTACAGAGCGATCGCGAACAGGACCAGCCCGATCGCCACAAACCATTTGCCGTTGATTCCCCGGCGCGAATCGCGGGCCATCGTGGCGGGCGGTTCAGCCGCGACCTGCTGCCGCTGCGCCTGCTTCTCCACGCCGCTGCGATGCGACCAGAGCTTCAGGAAGCGCTGCTTCACCTCGGGGGTCACCTCGCCGCCGCGCAGGCGCGTCCATTGCACGGCGCGGAAACGATCGGGCACGAGCGCCTCGGCCTCGGCGGTATCGTCGATCACCACCGGCAGGATAAACGCCACGCCCGAGGCGATGCCCAGCGCGCGCTGCGCGGCCAGTTCCCATTCGATCCGGAAATAGCCCTCCTCGCGCGCCTCGGTGTTGGCGGAAATGATCGGGATGAAGAGGACGCACTCCTTGATCTGCCGGCGGATCTTGGCGTCCCACTCGTCGCCGTGCTCGAGCCCGCCCTCGGCGTCGAACCAGACCTCGACGCCGGACGAGCGCAGCGCGTCGCAGATGCGTTTCGCCGCCTCCGCATCCTGGGAGGCATACGACAAGAAAATCGCTTTGGCCGCGTCACTCATGATCGCGCTCCGTCGAGCCTCGCCATAGTTCTTTCGGAACGACGGCGGGCCGCCTCCGCATCCTGGGAAGCATACGACAAGAAAATCGCTTTGCCGGAATCGCTCATGAAATCTCTCCGAGCCCAATCCTTTTACAGGAGGTAACGGAGTGAACGGAGAGAGCCCAAGCTACTGGCTCCGTGATCTCCGTTTCCTCCTGTAAAAATCCGAAGCTCATGGCTTCGCCTCCGGCTGCTTGGCTGTCTCCTGTCCCCTGTCACCTGTCCTCTGGTCCCCCGGTTCCGCCAGCAGGGCCTTGATCTCCGGGTCGTCGCGGAACGGCGCCATGCGGCGGTCCATAGCGAGGCGGGCCCGGAGGGCGGCGCGGCCCTCGGCCTGGCTGGTCACCGCATCACGCATCAGTTCCAGCGCGGTCTGGCGATTGCCCATCAAGAGGTTCGCCGCCACGGCGTGGAACCACCAGCCGGCCATGGGACTCACCGTGTAGGGCCGGACAATCGATTCATTGTACACCTGCAGCGCCGCGCGGGCCGCCTCCTCATTTCCGAGGCCGTGCTGGATCCAGGCTTCCACGAGGTAGGTCTGGACGTCGGCGGGGTTGGCGGCGCGGGCCCGGAGCAGCTCCGGCAGGGCCGCCTGGTACTGGAGCCGGGCCAGCTCCTTCTTGCCATCGATCTCCAGCAGCACGGCCTTGGGCAGGGCCTTCGGCCCCCGGAAATCAAAGTCGATCATCCATGACTCCGTCATGCCATCCAGGGCATCCAATCCCTCGCGGGTGTTGCCCGTGTAGGCCGAATAGAGGAAGTAGGCAAAAACGGTGCGCTCGATGGAGCGGACGCGATCGGGCACCTGGTCGAGCAGGGCCTTCATGCCGGCGAGATCATCGTGCAGGCCGAGACGGGCCCGCGCCTTCCAGACCATGGCATTGGCCACCGGCGCCAGCGCCAGCGCGGCGTCGGTTTCCTGCTCGAATTCCGCCCAGCGCCCGAGGTCGCGATAGTGGCGGGCCAGCTCGTAATGCACCAGGGGATCCCGCGGAAACAGTGTCGTCGTGTGGCGCGCCGAAACGAGGGCTCGTTCCAACGCCGCGTTCTTCTGCTGCATGGCCAGGTCGGTGAGGACTCCCGTGGCGGTGAGGCTCAGGACGAAGAGACAATTGTCGCGCTGCCGGTGGAAACGCGGCTCCTGCGGGGCGAGGTCGACGGCGCGCTGGGCGAGGTCGAGCGCCCGCTGGTTCTCGACCGCGCGCGCGTAGAGGTAAATCGCCATCGCCTGCAGCGCCTCGGGTTCATCGGGCGCAAGCTGGAGCGCGCGCTCGCACACCACCTTGGCCTTCTGGTAGCGGGAAGGGCTGCGGTCCCAGCCGCGCAGCAGCCACATGCTTTGCACGCGGGCCATCGCCGCCAGCGTTTCAGGGTCGGTCGGGGATTTTTCCAGGGCGGGCTGCACAATCTCCTCCGCCAGGCGGAAATCCTCCGGAATAGCCTGCAGCCCGTCGAGCAGGCCGATGGCGCGCTTGAGCTCCGGGCTCTTCGGCCAGTCGCGCGGCGGCAGCGCGGCGATCTCGGCCGCCTCGGCCTCCGCGAGCAGCTTCTGGAAGCGGGGATCGTCCCGCAAGGGATCCCAACGCACGTCTGTTCGCAAAAGCGCCACGGTCAGCGGCCAGCCTTCGTTCCGGGTGCGATCGGACGTCGACAATTTCTCGAGTACCGGCACGGCCGCCCCGGCATCGCCCAGCGCCGCGTAAATCAAGACCGGGGAGAAAATCCAGGTCGCGCCATACTGGCCGGGGCCAAATTCCTCGAGGGTCCGCGCTTCCCGGCGGGCCTCGTCGGGCCGCGCCAGCCACGCCAGGAGCTGGCCGCGCGCGAGGTGCAGGGCGCCGATGTCCGGCGACGTTTTCAACCGCGAATCGACCACCGCCAGCGCGGACTCCCACGCCACTCGCGCGGCCTCATGGCGCCCCGCCATCCGGTGGGCCAGCCCCGCGAACATGCCCTTGGGGCCGGCGAACCAGTTGTCCTGAATGTAATCAGCCTCGGTGCGCTCCAGCGTCCGGAGCGTCTCGGCCGGATCCCGCCGGGCCAGGTGCACCAGCGCCCCGACCCAGATCAGGCGGGTTTCGGAACGGAGCTCCGCCGGGGCCGCGGCCAGGGCCCTGGCCGCGGCTTCCGCGTCGCCGTGCCATGTCAGCGCGACCATCGCTTCGCCGGCCACCGAATTGGCCGACGGGGCCAGCGCGACCGACTGCTTGATGGCCGCCTCGGCCTCCGCGAAGCGGCGGTAGTGAAAGCCCAGCAGGTAGCGAAGATACTGGGTCAACGGCGCGTTCTTGGGGTCCAGCGCCAGCACGCGTTCGTAGAGTGCCGCCGCCTCGTCGTACCGATTGTCGACGTCGTAGATATAAGCGAGCTGCGACATTGCTTCGGCGTGATCCGGCTGGAGCTCGAGGATGCGCTTGAAGGTGGCCTCCGCCGCGGCGGAGTCGGAATCGCGCTGCGCCCGGCCCAGGGCGAAGAGCGGAAGCACGGCGTCGGGTGCCAGCTTGGTCGCCCGCTCCGCCGCCGCCCGCGCCTGCTGCCGGCGACCGGGGGAGTGATCGAAGCCACGCGTCCGGATGGAAGTGTGAAACAGCGAGGAAATCGCCCAAATCTCGGCGTCGTTGGGATCCAGCTCGAGGGCCTTCTGGATCAAGCCCTCCGCCGCCGCATAGTCGGCCGCCGCGGAATCGTACTTCTGCAGGCTCATCGCCCGCGCCCTTTCGGCCAGCCGGCGCGCCTCGGAGACTGCCGGTGCGGTCGCTCCCGCCGGCGCTGGCGGCTTCGGCGGCGGACCCTGCATCGATCTCCAAAACGGCCGGGCCGCGTACATCAGCCCAATGATCATGCCGCAGATCGGGAAAACCATCCGCCACGACCAGCGGGCGCCCGTCCGCCGGGCCTTTCTGTCCTCTGTTCTCTGTCCCCTGTCCTCTGGAGCATTGCCAGCCAGCAGGCTGGCAATGCGCACCGCCAGTCCCGTCGGCGTCTCCTCCAGCTTCAGCCGCGTCCACTGCACCTCGCGGAACTTGTCCGGCACGCGCGCGGTGGCGTCGGTGACGTCATCGATGACGATCGGGAAAAGGAACGGCACGTCGTCCGCCATGTCGTGCGTGCGCTCGACCGCCTGTTTCCACTCGCGGCGGAAATAGCCCTCGGCGCGCGCGTTCGTGGCCGGGGAGATGATCGGCATGAACAGCGCGCACTCGCGGATCTGCTTCTTGATCTTCTGGTCCCAAGCGTCGCCGCCGACGAGCTCGCTCTGGTCGAACCATACCTCGACGCCCGCCGCGCGGAGGGCGTCGCAAATTTTCTTCGCCGCCTCCGTGTCCTGGGAAGCATACGACAAGAATACTGCTTTCGACGCGTCACTCATGATCGTGCTCCGTCGAGCCTCGCCATAGTTCCTTCGGAACGACGGCGGGCCGCCTCGGTGTCTTGCGAGGCGTACGACAGAAAGACGGCTTTGCCGGGATCGCTCATGCGACTTGTTCGATCCCGATCCTTTTACAGGAGGCAACGGAGGGAACAGAGAATGGCGCAGCCCTGGACTCTGTTCTCTCGGTTACCTCCTGTGAAAATCCGAAAGTCATGGTTTGGGCTCTGCAGTCGTCCGTGGTCAGCGGTCAGTGGTCGGCACGGCGGGCCTCGCCTAGCCGCCGGCCTGCACCCGGGCGTCGTGCACCCACTGGATGAGCTCGCGGCTGGCCAGCGTTTGCTGGGACTCGAAGGTCATGCCCTGCAACGTGGCGTCCGCCTCGGCGAGCAGTTGCCGGCGCAGGGGATCACCGGCATCGCCGAGTGGCTGGGCCTGCGCGAGGAAATACAGCACTCGCGCACGATCCTGGCGCGAACCCATGCCACTGGCGCCGGCGGCCTCCTGCTTGCGGTAATAGACGAGGGCCGCCTCGAGCGTGGCCTTCGCTTCGTCGCGCCGGCCGGCACCGAGCAGCGCCTGCCCCTGGCGCACGCGGGCGCGGGCCACCTGGTCCTCCAGCGCGGTCTGCCGCACGCGGCCCAGAATGGGCTTTTCCACCGCCGAAGTCGAAAGGGCGACCGCCTCCTCGAAGTTCCCGACGCGCAGCGCGCCCTCGATCATCCAGCTTTGGTTGCGCCGCAGGGTGTCGTCCCGGAACTGCTTGTTCGCCGGGTCGTCGCTTTCAATTTTCCGCAACCGCGCGTCGACCTCGCGGGCGCGGGTCAACACCGCCGCGTAGTCGTTCCGGGCAGCATCCAGGTCGTTCTCGAAGACCTGGTACGACAGCTCTCCGATTTGATCGGTCACGGCGTCCCCACCCCGGTCGCGGGTGATCAACGGGCCGACGCGCCGGACCTCGGCGAGGGCGGCGCGGGCTCCTTCCGGGTTGCCGGTCTGCACCTCGACCGCCTCGAGCAGGCGCCAGACGTAGAAGAGCCGGCCCTCCGTGCCGGTCTTGTTGCGCGGGTCGTGCTCGACCGCCGCGGTCTCCAGCAAGACTTTCTTGCCCTCGGCGAGGCGGCCCTGCTCCACGTAGGTGGACGCGAGGTCCCGGCCGCCCTGGACCACGAAGCCCCAGCCCGTGGCATCGGCGGGGTTGAAGTACGTGTAGGCCCGGCCGGCTTCCAGCGACTTCCCGTTATAGTACTCGGCCTTGGCCAGGTCGTTGCGGTCCAGCGCCACCGAGCCGAGCATGTTGGCGCCATAGAACCGGATCTGCATCGCGCGCAGGTCCGCCGGACGCTGGGCGAGGACCTTTTCCGCAATGTCCACCACCGTCCGCGCCAGCTTCTCGGCCTCGTCGATCTGGCCCAGGTTCTGGACCATG